>UMCH01071225.1_pt1 | contig 51145 bp, 37 predicted proteins | sample 1964201 | NCBI WGS metagenome assembly UMCH01 (sample SAMEA4835965, study PRJEB28245) | human gut metagenome | biome: gut microbiome; material: fecal sample | place: Denmark | collected 2008 | reverse complement strand
CAACGGCCGGACTCGAACCGGCGACCTACGCATTACGAGGCGCTTTCAATAGCATTCCCCATACTGTTTAACCCGACTCTACACGGTTTGACGTGGAGAAATTTCAAAGACTAGGCAACCCAAGGAGGGTTGAGAACAGTTGATAGGACTTCTCCTGTCCCAAATCTGTCCCAACCCTCTGTCCCAAACGAAAGGGTTGCTATGAAATCAAAAAACTCCTGGCTCACTATACGACTGAGCCAATCTGATTTGAATCACATTAAAGAAAAGGCACGTAACGCGAATTTGAGCGTTAGTGAATACGTGCGCTCAAAATGCACTTCCGACCCATCAAAACCTTACATTGTCGTGGATAGGCAATTAATTGCCGACCTTCTCGTTTCCCTCAAGCGCGAGGGAAACAACCTCAACCAATTAACACGGTACGTCCACTCTCGAAGCATTGATACCAAAACGACACAATTGTTGAACGACTCACTTCAGGCAGTTTCCAAAACCGCTGAAGACGTATCCCGCTTTCTTATCGATTCACGAAACCAACTTTAGGAGATAAACGATGAAAACAAATATCATCACTTGGCTTGTTCTGACTTTTCTCCTCTCAGTCTTGGGCGCTCCGCTGATCACCCATGTCGTTAAACTCTTCATGACTCCAACGTCGCTCTGGATGTCACCGGAAAGTTTCACCCTGATCCCTAGCAATGACTACTTAGATGCTTTAAACAAGTACTATGTTGGATTATCAACGAGCAAAGAGGACCCGCTTACTTTTGTTCTGATTGTTGTTTTTGTTGGACTTTGCATCTTGCTTATGTTGCTTTGGTCTGAAAATAAAAAAGAAAGGCCAATCGCTGAAAACAGCGTCTTGGGAAATTCCCAACTCATTGAATCGCCTCGGTTGCGCTCAAAAATGAACGACGCTTGGGATGGCGCAGGAAAGCCTTCATCCTCTGGACTTGTTTACGGGTTCGAAAACGGCCATTATCTCTATGACTCCAAAACCCCTCACCAAATGGTGGTGGCGCGCACAGGAGGTGGCAAAAGCCGCTATTCTATGCTCGAAACAGTACATCTTGGGCTCGAAGCAGGTTGCAACCTCGTTATCTCTGACCTTAAAAACGAGATCGTCGAGCTCACGGGCGAGCGCGCTGCTGAAATCAGTAATGTCGTGCTCTTCGACCTCGAGAGCCCCTTAAACGGTAACTGCTATAACCCGCTTGATCTAGTGGTTGAATACGCTGAAGCAGACGATATTGCAAATATGCAATTAGCAGCTGATAAGCTTGCCTCCAATCTTGTGCCTGCCGAAGACAAGAACCCATTCTTTAGCAATGCAGCACGCGGACTTCTCGCTGCCTGCTTCATCGCAGTGGCAACTGCTGATATCAATCGTTCCAAGAAGAACATGGCAAGCGTTTGTGCAATGATCGACGAAGGTACCACTGGTGAGGGCAAAGATCCCTCTGCTGCCTTGAAGGATTTCTTTCGCAATCTAGGTCCCGATCACCCCGCCTTTTCCTCTGCTTCGGAGTTCCTCTCTGGGGGAGAGACAACGGCTGGAAAGAACGTGCTCTCGACCGCCAAAGTTGCCCTGCGTCCCTTCACCTCCCCGGGCATCCGTTGGATGACCGCAAAAAGCAACCCTGCGCTTGATGACCTGATCAACAAACGTACAACGCTCTATATACATGTCTTAAGCAGAGAGCATCCTGCAAATTGCCTCTTAGGATGTTTTTTTCGCAATGGTGGCAGCGCATACAGGAAATCAGCAACGCAAATGGTGGAGCAATCCCTATTAAAACCAATCTGATTCTGGATGAATTCGGCTCATTTCCTAAGATTCCCCTCGCTTCCATTGTTAATCTTGGACGCAGCTATGGCGTATCCTGGTAAGGGTACCTGCAGAGTACTACACAATTAGCTCTTTACAACCGCCCTGGTGATGGCGGTGCTGGAGCCAAGGAGATCTTGGCAAACGTTGGAGTAAAAGTGGCGCTCTCCTTGTCTGAGAAAGCCGATCGCGACTATTTCACCGAACTTGTTGGCAAACGCGGCGTTATGACGCGCAGCACCTCGTCTCAGAAAAGCGCCAGTAACTCCTCTTCCACTACCTCTGCCTCCGAGCGAGCCGATGACCTGATCCACCCTTGGGAGTGGCTTAACTTCTCTCCTGATATTGATGGCGCCATTGTCGTCAAATCAAAGGAAACGGGAGTTAAAAACCGCAACGGCGTATTCCGTATGCCGCTGGTAGATGCAACCAAAACACCCGCCAAACAATACTTCGATCTTGGAAGCCGCAAGCACGAAAAAGAAAAGCGCATAGCCTATCAGGCGATACTCAAAGAGAAAGCCTCTAAAGAAGACATCAATGATGTGGATGTCTGGCATATCGACTTCGATTCCTTCATGAGCGAAGAGCGCACTAAAGAAGCTATTGAAGAAGATGAGTTTTCGGCCTGGGATATGGAGCGTTAAACCATGACTATCGTCAAGCAGGTTTCTATCACAAGCCCCGCCCATCTTTCCAACCTTGGGAAGTATTTGAACGATGAGCGCGCGCTCGCACGCGATAGCCAGCACCTTATCAATGAGGATTATTGGGATAGGGAAATGAACGCAACCCGTGAGGCGTACGGGCATAATAGCCCAGCACGCGCGGGTGCTGCCAATACCTATATGTATCACCAAGTGATCAGTTTCAACCCCGATGAGTGCGACTGCAATGGCGGAAAGATGAACCCGGATAGGTGCATGGCATTTGCAAAAGAGTGGGTAGAAAAGCGCTATCCAAACCAAGAAGTTATTTGGGTGCTTCATAAAGAACATTGTGCAAAAGATGGCACTGATCGCTACGCGGTGCACGTCGGCATCAACCGCACCAACCTTGAGACGGGTAAACGACTCGATGAAGGGCGTAGCAAGTATGCAAAGATCGAGCGAGCCAACGCCATGCGAGACATGGACAAAAAGTGGCAGCTATCACAAGTCCGCGCCAATGAGCGCAATAGCCGCGTTCATGCACGCCAGCCAACTCGGGCTGAACAAGAAATGAAATCACGTGGCATAGTGAGCGAGAAAGAACGCATTCGCCAAGCAGTTAAGCACCACGTCTCTTCTATCGCTCGCGAAGCACCTCAGGCAAACCGTATGCGCGAGCTCGCACATCGTCTTAAGTCTGACAATATTCATATGACCATGAATAAGTCGAGTGCTCAAATCCAATTCAGGAGTGGAAACTATTGCGTTAACGGCAATAAATTGGGACGTGGTTTTTCTGTTGCAGGCATAACTAAGGGATTAGGCATGAGTGCAGCCCACTCAATGATGCAAGCTGTTGAGCAGGATATGGAGCGCTAGGGCTTTAGGGGCCCCTAGAGCTCCATGCAACCTAAGGCAGGCATTTGGGTGCAGGGACCCGGATGCCGCCTTTTGTTTTGTTTGGGATTTCAGGCTCCCAAGCAAAACCAAGATTGGAATGTACCAACATTCCCACATCTTGCAATACATACCCCCGCCGCTGCCACTGGTTAAGGCAAGGGCGGTAGGTATTGTGAGCGCTCGAAAAGAAGCGATGATGTCCGCGTCACCAAGGACTCATTGCTTAATCGATTTAGCTGAGCGCGAGAGAAAGTTTTTGGTGGACGGCGAGGTCACCCGAGCCGTCGCACGAAAAACTTACGGCATCAAGCAAATGCTTATGAAGACGACCTATGGAGGTCTTCGAAGAGCATGAGCGAGAGCGAAGCAATCCAGTTAATTGTTTCGCTTACGCACGGCGACATGACGACAAAAAACAGAGTTTCGCTCTGGGTGAGATTTGCAATTTGTCGTCACATCTTAAACGGTGCTCAAAATGTTTTTTCGCATCGCATCTGAAACCAATGTTGGGCAATAAAAAAGCCATAAACCAATACCACTATAATCAAATCAGGAGCTTGGAAAGCTATGACGCTAAGAAAGACGATTAAGTGTAAACTAGTTCACTCAGCTTTCTAAGCGCTTGTAGTTACGATAAAAAACAAACTAAGCAGAAACAAGAAGGCGTATGGAAGCAAAATTCAAAGCTCTAGAAAAAACTGAAGATCTATCCATCCTTAATGGTCTTGCATTTGAGGAATACCTCAGACAGTTATTCACTGATCTGGGCTATTCTGCGGAAAAGACACCCGCCTCGGGTGATTTTGGCGCCGACTTAATTCTTTCAACTAAGGATAAGAAGATTGTCGTTCAAGCAAAGCGATATTCAAATGAAATTGGATTTGACGCAGTTAAAGAAATTCATTTTGCTAGAACGTTTTATAACGCAAATGAAGCATGGGTAATCTGCACCAGCGGGTTTACCAATCAGGCTTATGAGGCAGCGAAAAATGCTAATGTAAAACTATTAGGCCCGCTAGAGATCGACGCTTTAATTAGCGATTTTCACAGTGGCAAAACGATTGACGGTAAAGAACTTGAACAAAGTTGGAATAAATATGCGGCTTTTTTCTGCCTTACCCTTTGGCGAGCTTCAGGACAAAATGAATATATGCCAAAAGGCATTCTTTCCTCAAATCATGGACGTTTGCTATTATTTGCCGCCCTTGCTTTTCTCGAATCCAATAATGGGAAATTTGCCATAAGCGAATTTATTTCAAAAGTACCAAACTCCGTTACCGATGCAGAATTCAATTCTCTTTTTGAAGCTCTATCAAAGATTGCCAGCATTCAAAACGGAACAGTTGAAATAAACGATGAAGCTCTGGAAAAAGCGTATGCTTTTTTCCGTAAAATCGACTTTGTACTTAACTGGATAAAGGATGCATACGGAGATTCATTTGCCTCTTCATACTTGGATGACTCTGAGATAAGACAAATATATCGTTCTCCATTGTTTAGAGCTGATCGTACAGAAATACCTCTGAAGAGATTAGGAATAAAGAAAAAGATCGACAGTGAAAGATGGGAAGTAAAGGGGTTTTTCCGTAGATTATACAATTTAAATCTGTTCACTAAAGGCAAAGGCGGTTGCTTCTTACCTTCTACAAGGTTTACTCTTTGGCAAACAATTAAAACATATGCAGAATCTTTAGATAATAAATTGAACTCTTTTGAATTATTAAAGCAAGCCAATGATCACTTTGAACAGATGTCCATAAATACCATTATGCAAATGGCACACGAACGAGTTAATACAATGTACAGTTATTTTGCCTGTCGAGATAAATTTCTCGCGTATAGTTACAACTTTGAAGGATTAATTTTCCCTGCCCTCTTCGAAACAGGAGGGGGAGTTCCTTTTGACGGTATAGCTGAATGGTTTAACAAATCATCTGCCAAGATACCCAGTTATTACGAATTGACATTAGAAGAGGCAGTGAAAGAAGACCACGACAAAGATAAGATCATCTCAATCACAAATGACATGTCAAATAATAAAACAGAATACTATCTAAAATTTCAGTGCGATGTTTTTGGGAATCCATTTCGAGATCATTATCAAACCATAAACTACATTAAGAAACAGATCGATTCGCTAACTGACGAATCAAGCGCCGATGACCTCGAAGAATCTAGTCTTGTAAAACTAGAGTACCACCTCAAGCTAGTCAATGAAAAACTGTCCAAGCTTAGTTTGTTTGACAGAAATACAAAAAAACGACTGATAAAAGAACAAGATGATCTAATAGCAAGAATCGCAGTGTTGAAAGTCGATCAAAAATACGGCATTCAGCATGAAACAAATAAACCAACGTCAATCGAAAAAAAATCTAGCCTGCACAACCAACTAAATGAAATAATGACAGAAGCAACAAACAACAAGAGGCTCTTTTTAATAGAGACCCCAACCCCAGTTGAAGCTTTTGCCAAACAGATATCTGAATAACCCAAAGTTCCAAGTAAACCTAATTTAACCTATTAGCAAATTAACGAACCTATAAACATATTTTAGAAAATTCTAGTCCATCGGTCCCTTCTTGCTATCTTTTTATCTTTGAAGCGACACTATAAGCTCCATGCTCCAAAAAAAGCAGACCCAAAAGGGGTTCTGCTTTACGCCCCCCCCCTTTTTTTGGGGGGGGTGCTGTAAAGGAGGCTTATTCAGCCCCCAGGACGTTAGTGTGAAAGCGAAGAAAAGCTTTCGATTCAGACAAGACCAGAATCGCCATACTGTCGAAACTAACTCGGACATCATCAGGAATGTCATCGGCGTGATCTGAGAGCCACGATGCAGTTGCGATTTCTAAAACGTCTCGCTGAAGATCGTCTTTGGGAAAGCCAACTTCTTCGGCATATCGTGTAGCCACCGTGATCATGCTCAAGGTGCCATCTTGGATTGCTACTAAATCAAATGCATCTTGTTTGGGAGAGTCGTCCAGGATTTCATAGCCTTTGCGCTCAAGAAACTTTTTAGCTGCATTGATACCGCGCTTTTGAAGAGTAGCGTAAGTTTTCATCTGTGTGCCTCCTTAGTTATTTGTGCAGCTGTTCTTTTTGTTTGCTGCCCTGTGGCTCAGAGGCTGCATAGAGATAGGTATGGGCAAGGATAAAAAGAAAACGCCAGACACAAGATTTGTGACTGGCGCTCGAAGTTATAAAAGTTTTGCTTGCTTAAAGTTTTATAAGTTTTTTCTTGCCTTGCTAATACCTAGATTTATGCAAGGATGTGAGACATCAGAGGCATAGCAGGCAAAAGGACAACTTCTCTCACTAATCGCCAAGGAGCCGCAAAAGACAAACCCTCACCTTTTCTAGCACGAGAATACAAAGCAGCTAGTTTTACTTCGTCGGTCTGATAGCGACGAGAATGAACTACCTCGATACTTTTGATCTTGAAAACAAAGATTGGTGACCAGGAATCGCTACAGTCCATAGCCGCAACAAGAAATCGCTCTACGGCTTTTTAAAAAACAATTGATACAAGCAATGAAGTTAATCGCAAAAGGTCAGAGAAGCATGGTGCGCTTTGTGATACTCCCAATACAAAGCGCTTTGTACTGGCAGAAACTTAAGCCAAATCTGGCAGCTCTGTAGTATGCCGTGCTTCCCTAATAGCACCTAGCGAAAACACTACGGGATAAACAATACATTACCTACTACGAATAGAATAAGCTTCCTTTTGTAGCCCCAAAGGCGCAGATCAGACCGTGAACGAGCTTTAATTGATCCTGATTTACATACTGCATTATCTAGATTTGCTTAGTACGTGTCTTGAATTAGGGAGCTTTACTCTTTAGAATCGAACATATGTTCTATGTTTTCATTAAGAAAGGGGTAGCGTAATGGTTTACGGCGGAAAACGTTGGGAGAAAAAGCGAGTCGCCGTAATGTCTCTTTGTGAACCCGATGGGCAAGTTATCCCGGTTAGCCTTATTTGGGATGATGGACGTATCTTTAATATGATCCTAATTGAGAATAGACGCATGAAACCCACTGAGCATATAGGCGAATATGCTCAAGACTACTATGTCGCATTTGGACGAGAAAAAAGGCACCTCTATAAAGACCAATACGGATGGTTTATTGAGGTACCTAACAAAAGTCGTGAAAACACTGGGCAGTGGCCACCGAATTTAGAGTGGGACCCAGAAGCATGAGAAAGAACTCATAGGCTCTTATTTCTAGCCCACATTTTCCAATAGTTCAGATAACTCAATTCCTAGTCCTTCAGCAATTTTCTTCATGCTTGAGAGGGTTACATTTCGACGACCAACTTCAATGGATGCATAGTAGGAACGATCCATGTTAATTAGATTCGCAAACCGTTCTTGACTATAGCCTGCTTTCAATCTGAGATCTTTGCAGCGAAGTCCAAACTGTATTTGTAGCCTATTTTCCATGGCTAAAAAATCGGCTATTGTTGTATTTGTAACAACGGACTATATACAACAATTTTCTTGCAGCCCAGAAGAACACCTAGTATTCTATAAATTTGACCAGGCAATTTAATCACTAAAAGATCGAGTGAAAAAGAAAGCGAGCATCCAATGGAAAACTTTTTCACACAGAATAAAAAGAAGATTATTATCGCTTTGAGCATTCTGATTGTGCTCATAATCGCCATTGGAGCATATATATTCTGGACCTTACAAGAAAACACAACTCACGTAGAGAAAACAGATCAAATCGGCATTTCCGTTAACGTTGCCTGCGAAGGTTGGAATGCTGAGACTTCTACGCCTATCGCTCTTGCCATCTATGAAGGCGATGTAAAGGAAACCCTTCTTTCCACCGACGAAAATATAGAAGTTCCTGAGCCACTTAAGGAACTCTCTCTCAAAGCCGATGAAGATACCAAGATTGAGAACATCGTTGATGCCGGCACCTACACCTTGTCTATCGTAGGATCTCCGGTACTTGAAGACGGAACTATCTTTAACGTACCTGATCCCCAGGTAGTTGAGTACGACGGCGAAAACGGACAGATCGTGAAGTTTGAACTTACTAAGAAGGACGCTTCCGAGGTAACCGAAGCTGATATTGCAGCTGCAACTGCAGCCGCAACAGCTGTTGGAGCAGATACCAATAAAGTAACCAATGCCACCAATAACACTCGTTCTCAGGCATCTAACGCTCAAGGTGGTTCTATCCAGCAAGGCCAGGGCAATGCTCAGTCCAAGCCTTCTGGCGGTAACTCTTCCAACAGCGGTAATAATGGTGGTAACTCTGGAAATAGCGGTAGCTCAGGTGGTAACAGTGGATCTACTCATACTCACTCTTGGGTTGAACAAACAAAAACAGTAAATCATCCAGCTGAATATAAAACTGTTCATCATGACGCAGTAACAGAAGAAGTTATTGTATGTCTTGATTGCGGAGCGCAAAATCCAAGTAGAGACCATCTTTATCAACATGTTGTTTCGGGTGGGAACGGTGGTACAACTGTTAAAACAGTAACCATCCAGGCTGCTTATGACGAACAGGTGCTTGTAAAAGATGCGTGGACTGAAACTGTTGTAACAGGTTATAAGTGCTCTGGCTGTGGAGCTACAAAATAAGTTTATACGGTAATCAATAACTGAAAGGAAATACCATGGAAGGCTATTGCGTAAAGTGTAAAACAAAGTTGAAATGAAGGATCCAGCAGAGACTACAACTAAAAATGGCAAGCCCATAATGAAGGACAAGTGCCTTTTGAAACTCTGCAACAATCATATTTATCGAAGCCATATTTGGTTTTAATAGCTAATAGTTTACTAATCCTCTTACACATCACGGTTCGCCTTTTGAAGCTCATCACAGCGGTTCCTTATTTTTGCAGCGAGTTCTCGTTTTCTCTCTTCAGTTGTCCCTTCTTCCCTAAATTCTCGTGCCCATTCAGCCAGCTCCGGCGCTCTTGAACTATACAAAGCGACCAAAAACGACAAAGCTGGTTTTGTCTCTTGATCTGGTTTTTGAATAGATTCCCCTGATTGAAAACTCCACAATCCTCCTGGCTCTGTTAACCATTTATCCAGCCTCTTTGCATATTTTGTCGTTGAATTAGTTGACCAATACTCGTCTTTGTATTTTTCGTATTTCTCAACAATTGATTTTCCGGTTTCACCCATAGCAATTGCGTCTTTATATGCCCCATATGCAACTTGTTTGTTCTTATTTGGAGGCTTGATACTAATCATCAGCAGCTTTTGCCAACAAGCTTCGTTTTCATCTGAACTAGATTCAATATCGCTTATATAATTATCTTTATTATTAGATTCTGTTGGGACAAAATGAACCTTGGGCACCTCTAATTGATCATTTTCTGTAGTTGATTTGATCGATACAGTACCATTGTTTACTTTTTCACGACAATGATTGTAGTTATTAAGATCGTTTGCTTTGCTTGTTGCATTGGCAGAAATTGAGCGTTCGTTTAAAGAGTTAACCGCTTGTTGGCCTTTTGTTTCCAATAGTTTTTCAATTTCGAGCGGAATAACCGTCTTGGCGCGAACTAACTTACCTCCACCAATTTTATTAACAGAATAGTGCTCTAAAATGCCTTTGGATTGTAGGTAAGTTAAAGTCCTCGTCACAGTGGATGAAGATATCGCTGCAAATTCCGCGATTTCGCTTCTACTAAATTCTACTGTTTTCTCCCCATTGCTAAACGAATGAATTTGGGTCCAGGTTAGTAATTGTGTCGGATTATCAATTGGCATATACGCTGGTACCCAAGATTTAATATACGTGTATCGTGCTCCTGGATTAATACTCTGAGGCCTCACTTTAATGTGAGGCAAAGACTGCCTCTTATTTACCCTAATAATTAGCTGTTTATCCTCCAGAGAACGAACAGTATGCCTTATTGTTTCTGTTGTCGAGCAAGTCATCTCGGCAATGTGCGTATAGGAACAACATGTTTCGCGTTCGCCATTTAAAGAGTACGAGGAAAACACACCGTAAGTAGCAACCTCGACCGCCGATTTCAGACCTAAAGAAGCCATCCACTCATACACTTTATAGCCTTGTCCATGCCTCAGTGTCTGAGAATTTCCTAATAAGTCTCTATTATAATCCTCAACCACGCGCATCGCTAATACTCAGCATTGTCCTCGAGGTAATCAATCACCCATTCTTTTCTAATTCGATAGTATTTCCCTTGGTGGGATGCGCGTATTTTTCCTTTGCGGATATAATCGCGAACAGTTTCAACATTTAAGCACAAATAGGCTGCCACCTCGCTAGGCACTAATATGTCAGGTAGGTTTTCATATTGCGTTTCTCGAGTTACCTTGATGCTCATGATATTCCTTACTTTTTATTTTGCTTAAAAAGTAACTTTAATTATAGCAATATATTACGTTATAATAAGCATAAATCGTAATTAGGAGATAGTGTGATACCAAATGAGCCCACAACAAAACCTTGGCAAGTTGCAAATAATCTTGAATTGATTACATACAACTACAAGGGGCATAGTTATCAAGCTTTTGCCGAGATTAAGTCTTCAGGGTATAGGGAAATTTCTCAGATTACCCTTGAATTCTTTTCGCATGAATTACAAAAAGTAGACACTAGCGACCCCTATAGCATTAAGGCGTTTTCTGAAAAGTATGGGTTTACTTTTTCTCCCATGTATCCAAGCAAAATTAGGTCTTTGATGAATCGAAGTAAGGGAAAGATTTTTCTCTCTTTGGCAAAGTATTTATTTCCTGTAGAGAACTATTCTGATCCTGTGCTTGCGATTGGTCATGAGGTTGCAAAATTTAAAAATCCACTTGGTTCTGAAAGTTGCAATATTGACGAATACTACTCTGACGGTAGAATCCCTACGCATAAATTGGCTAGCAGTGAATTTGCCAGAGAAACACTTGGCAGAAATTCTAAATACGGTGCAATTATTGGGATAGATGAGCTAGCCATTACGATTAGGCAAGTTCAAGTTGCTACCTCAATTATTTCTGCCTATGAAGCAGGCCTTCGCGACGACGAGTTGGTTGAATATTTGTTTAAATCCCCAATTGTCCAGCACAGTATTCCAGATGGTTTAGTTAAAGATGCTTTTTATGGAGATGTTTTCGAGAATGGCCTGCCCAAAACCTCTAACGAGGTCTTCGTTATGAAGAAAAATTCTGCAACTAAAAATCCTGAATATTATGCTCAAATGCAAAAGGTTTATTTATCTCTGCAGTTTGACCAGTTGTATGACGCCGCTAATGTTTTTATCAGGAAATCGCTATCTGCTTTCAATATGCAGAATGAAGGAATTAGCTTAGATCCAACTATAAAATCTGCACCGCTTGCTTTGAAAGTTGATATTCCCCTTAATGAAGGGTCTCTCCTTGAAGCGATATTGACAAATTTTGCTTTTGTACGTTCCTCAAAGCAGGACTGGCATCGTTGTAAGTATTCGAATTGCCAACGCGTTTTTAAATATCACAAAGAATACGATCCATCCAAACGCTTCAGGCAAGCAGAGTATTGCAAACAATCATGCCGTGTAATGGATGCCAATAGCTAATCTTAGGTTCTCCCCTTCTCGGGTTAACCATAAAACATACAGCTGAAAACCGTGAAAGGAGGTGAAAAACAATGGATCTTGGACAAGGCACTGTGGAAAAACGTGGCAAGAACACCTATCGATTGCGTGTTTCCATTACATATAGCAATGGAAACAAGAAACGCTTAGATAAAACTGTTCGCTGTCGCACTAAGTCAGAAGCGAACAAGGCACTCGATGCTTGGAGATTAGAGCTTTTAGCAGATAGCGACAAAGCATTCAGAAGCGACATGACGCTCAATGAATACTTGCAAAACTATTTATTGTATTGCAGGGATGAAAAGGAACTTTCTCCTTCCACGATCCGTGGGTACCGCGATGTAATTCGCACTCGCTTTGATGGCGAGTTTGGAAAAACAAAGCTATGCGACCTTCAGCCCCATTTGATTGAAGAGCACTATTCATATTTACGTCGCGAAGGAGGAGCCAACGGTAGGCCTATTTCTGGAGCAAGCGTAAGAAAGGCTCACAGTATTTTGAAAGCCGCTTTAAAACGTGCAGTACGTCTGGCTCTAATCCCGCACAATCCCTGCGACTTGGTTGATGGCCCTTCTGTCAAGAAGCCTAAAACAGAAAGTCTCTCTCTTGAAGAGACCAACCGCATGCTGCTTCTTTTGCGAGGCCACCCAAACAAACGGTTCGCTATGGCTACCACACTAGCTTTAAGCACCGGAATGCGTCGTGGTGAGATTTGTGGTCTACGATGGAAAGATGTCGATCTCGACAGTAAAGAAATCCATGTTGCACATAGTCTTATTGAAGCTGCACAAGAAGATGGCAGATCAGGTAAACGCTTATCGCTAAAAGATCCTAAAACGGAATCCTCTGATAGACATATCTCTATTGACGATTCTCTAGTGAAGCAGTTAAAGCGATACAAAGAGGATCAATATTACCTGCTAAGGTATTTTGATACCGATCAAACCCCTTTGACTCCGGTTCTGTGTGACAACTTAGGAAGTTGGTATATACCTGATCACTTCACTAAGGATTTTGAAGCCTTCAAGCAACAACATAATTTTGACGTAAGGCTTCATGATTTGCGACACACCCATGCATCGATACTGCTCCAAAACGGTATTGACGTCTTAACGGTTGCGCATCGGTTAGGCCACGCAAAACCTTCCACTACACAAGATATTTATGGTCATGTGTTACCTGGAAAGGATCAAGAAGCCGCAAATCGTATAGGCGATTTGTTCCACTACCCAGCCGCCTAGTCTTTGATTCTATGAAAGCGCGATGAAATGTATTGTCCCAAATCTGTCCCAGCTGAGAAATCAGCTGTCCCAAAACGCAAAAAAGGCCAGCCGACAAGCGACTGACCTGCGAATTCGTGGAGCCAACGGCCGGACTCGAACCGGCGACCTACGCATTACGAGTGCGTTGCTCTACCAACTGAGCCACGTTGGCATTGAATGCTTCCCTTAGGATAAAAAATGAAACAAAGAAATCTATAATTCAAATAGACAACTTGTATCCAGTAATTCTATCGCTAAAGCGCCTGAAAATTATATACAAGTTAGCCACTTCACGCAATGGGTACTTTTGAAGACGCACAGCACTTCCTTACCCAAGAAGACTTCGTACGAGAGCTCCAAACAGCAAACCCTTCATCTGGAAATATCGTTGACTTCTCCTAGTTCGACACGAGCACTCGTTGCAATTGTTAGTATTTCCCCCTATCTTTTACCAAAACACGTAGCAAACTCTCAAAGTGCAACATAAAGGTGTGGCATGGAACTTCTTGAACTAATCTTGTTTTTACTTGTAGCCGTAGTGGCATCGAGTCTTCTTGATCAGGTTTTACACGGCGTTTCTCTTCCTTTAGTTCAAATCATTTTGGGTGTAATAGTCGCCCTTGTTATCCCGTTGCCCTCCTCCATTAATTTAGATGCCGAGCTTCTCTTAATCCTCTTCATTGCCCCCCTTCACTTCAATGAATCGCGACGAGTAGATTCGGGAGAACTCTATCAGAACCGCTTTGGCATAGCCTCCCTCGTAACGGGCCTGGTTCTACTAACCATGATTGCAATGGGCGCAACCCTAAATGCCCTAATCCCCGCTATTCCTCTTGCAGCTGCCCTTGCCTTTGGCGCAGCAATGGGATCAACCGATGCCGCTGCCGTTACCGCACTCGCCAAAGAAATGCGCTTCGGTCGTCGTCATGAAGCGCTCCTCAACGGCGAAGCACTCTTCAATGACGTTACAGGTACCATTGGTTTTCAATGCGCTATTGCCGTCGTTGTCTCTGGAGCGTTTTCACTTACTCACGCAGGAGAAGAATTCGCACTTGAACTTTTTGGCGGACTATTCGTCGGTGCTTTACTGGGATTTGCTTTCTGGGGGCTCACCAGCATGATGCGCCGCTATGGACTCGACAACCCCACCGTGCACGTAGTCCTTGAATTATTAACCCCCTTCATCATTTATCTCATCTGCGAGCAAATTCATGTAGGTGGCGTTATTGCGGTTGTTATGGCAGGCATGACTATTTCGCTTCTGCCCCATAAACGAACCATCGCTTCCTCTCGCCAACGCCTCCAGGCTTCAAGCGTATGGAAAACTCTCGAGTTCGTATTGAATGGCGTTATTTTTGTAGTGCTTGGCATTCAGCTCCCCAGCACATTCATTCCAGCAATACAAAGCGGCTCTGTCGATGCAGCCCTGCTCATCCTTGCCGTTTTTGCCCTTACGTTCGTATTGGAAGCTGTTCGCTTTTTCTGGATCCTGGGTATGGATCTGGTTCACACGCGTCGCAGCAGCAGGCCTCTGCGTATTTGCTTTTCAAAAAGAAATCTGAAGGGCACCTTAGGAATGGCTTTTGCCGGCCCCAAAGGAGGCGTTACCTTAGCACTTATTCTCACTATCCCGCTAACCGTAGCTTCAGGTGATGCGTTTCCTATGCGTACCGAACTTTTGTTTTTAACCGCCGGCGTTATCGTATGCACTATGATTCTTGCTAACTTCGCAGTACGCAAACTAGTGCCCCTAAAGCCTCTCGAAAAACGCACCAAAGGCTATGCAGATGCGGAGATCGCCGTACTAACCCGCGTTATTGATGCTATTCAGGCAGATGCCCATCTCACTGGGTCAGTCACAGGGGAACAAGCACTGGAGGCCCTCGATAATCCAAACGACCAGAACTCGTCTTCATCGGCCGCCGTCAACACCTCTTTAGCCAACACTTCTTTAGAACACGTAGCCGAAAATCTCACAAAACGTCTCACCACTCCTGCAGAAGTGCCACTCAAAGATGCCGCTGCCACTCTTTTGGAAAGTTTGTCAGAAAACCTTTCAGGAGAAGCAATCAACCGACGCGAAGAAACCGTCAAAACGTCTACGGGCGACCTACCCGAGAATGAAGAAACCGCTGAAGTGCCTGCCGACAATCTTCCCGAAAGCGTCGATGAACCCGCCACCGCAGTAGTAATGAAGCGCTATGCCGACCGCATTCGCGAGCTTATTCCTCTTGCCAGCGACGAAGTTGCAGCGCAAGCGCGCGCTCTGGTTAAACGATGCGACGAACTCTATGACCAGGCTAATGCCTTTGCTGAAGAGCTTAGCAACATTTACGAAGATGACGATATCGATGTCGAAGGACTCCAAGCGCGTATGATGGCAGCTCAACGCGTTAATGAGGCAATTGACGATATCCAGGATGCTGCTTTATCTCGTGAACTTGAATTTATTAAGCTTGCCCAGCGCGCCGGAGAACTATCACCTGAACACGCTCGCGATTTGCGAAACGACGTTTACGTTCAGCGCATGGTAATCAATTAACATTGCCTGAGCTGCGCAATGAGGAGTACCCAAAGTACTCTCGTTCACAATCACGAAACACATCAAGCCTATGATCAGGGTACATGCTTGGATTTTGTCTACCTCTTAAGATCCTCCAAGCTGCAAACACTAGCCAATCCGATCTAGCAATCAATCCAGTGATAGGACCCTTATGGCAGCATTCGATCGTATTTCGTGTGGCATTCCTCAGCTTGATACTGTTTTCGACAACATCCGTTTAGGCGACAACGTGGTTTGGCAGCTATCATCACTTGAAGATTTTCCAACATTCGTCGAACCGTTTGTAGCACAGTGCCTCGCAGACAAACGTCCCATTATTTATATGCGTTTTGCCTCCCATGAGCCTCTGGTAAAACCGCAGCCAGGCGTTACTATCTATGAACTCAATCCTCATAAAGGATTTGAGGCATTCACGATTGAAGTTCGAGAACTTATCACCAAAGAAGGTCGCGAAGCCTGTTATGTATTTGATTGCTTAAGCGAATTGCAAGCTGCCTGGTCTGCTGATCTTATGATGGGCAACTTTTTTAGAGTAACGTGTCCCTACTTATTTGAACTTGATACGGTTGCTTACTTTCCTATTATTCGCGGAGGTCATTCGTTTCAAACCATTGCGAAAATTCGCGATACCACTCAAGTTCTAATCGACGTGTATTCTTCACCCGAAAACGATCTGTATGTTCACCCTCTCAAGATGTGGAACCGCTATAGCGAAACCATGTTTTTAGCCCACCGCTATTCTCCACAAACCAAAGAAGTTTTTACTTTGACCGATGGCATGGAAGCAAGCAAATTTTATGCCCTTGCAGGCGAGGAAGCTCAAGCGGCGCCCGATCGCAATACCGACAGTTGGGATCGATTTTTTGCGTCTGCTCAGTCGGACTTCAGGCAAGGAATTTTAACCGCTAACACCTGCACCAAAATGTGCAACATGATGATTACCAAAGATCCCAAAATGCGCGAAATGGTTAAGCGTTATTTTGAGCCAACCGATTATTTCGAAGTCCGCAATCATATGGTAGGAACCGGAATCATTGGCGGCAAAGCTTGCGGCATGCTTCTCGCGCGCAAAATGATTCAACTGCAACAGCCAGAGGTGTATAAGCACCTCGAACCGCACGATTCGTTCTATCTTGGTTCGGATGTGTTTTATTCCTATTTGGTTGCAAACGATCTGTGGACTATTCGCATAAAACAACGAAGTGAAGAGGGATTTATCGATGAAGCTCCTGCTCTGAAAGAGGGTTTGCTTAATGGGTCCTTTCCTGAGGACATACGCGAACGCTTTATGCGCATTTTGGATTATTACGGACAGGCTCCCATCATTGTGCGCTCCAGTAGCTTCTTAGAGGACGGTTTCGGTAACGCCTTTGCCGGAAAATACGATTCGGTTTTTTGCGCCAACATGGGATCGCTCGAAGAGCGACTTGACGCATTCGAATCGGCAGTACGCCGTGTCTACGCGTCCACTATGAATCCTTCCGCTCTTGAATACCGTCGTCGTAATGGGCTTGATCGTAAAGAAGAGCAGATGGCGCTTCTTGTTATGCGCGTAAGCGGATCGCATTACGGACATCGGTTGTTTATGCCAACAGCTGCAGGTGTTGGCTATTCCCATAGCACCTATCGCTGGTCTGATTCGCTTGACCCGAGCGCAGGGATGCTTCGTCTTGTTGCGGGGCTCGGTACAAAAGCCGTCGATCGAACTCAGTCAGACTACCCACGCATTATTAGCCTTGATAAGCCTTTGGCACAAACAAATCAAACTTGGGCAGATAAACATCGTTATTCTCAGCATAATGCCGATGTTCTCGATCTAGAAAAACGCACCATAACCGAATGCAACGTGCTCGATTTGGCTGATTTGTTTCCCCGCTTTGCCCAACAAGCCGTGTTCGAACACGATCGCGAAGCGGAGGGGAGACTGCGCGAACGAGGTCAGTTTCGTCCCGTTTTATTCGCTTCGTGTCAGGGGCTGGCTGAAAACCGCGAATTTACAACGCTAATGGCGAATATGCTTTCGACCTTGGAGCGCTGTTACGAACATCCCGTCGATATTGAATACACCGTAAATGTTGGCAAGGACAACGAGTTTGTTGTTAATCTTCTGCAATGCCGACCGCTTCACCTGTTGCAATCTGGAAAGCGTATTGATTTACCAAAGCTGCTCCAAGAAGATACGTATTTCAGCATTAAGCAGTGCGCGATGGGAAAATCGCGTGTTACCCCCATCGATGTCGTAGTAGTAGTTGATCCCTTTCATTATTATCAGTGTCCCCACATCGAAAAGCCTACGGCAGCACGTCTCATTGGAATGGTTAACGAGCATTTTCGCAATACGGGCAAAAATTGTTTGCTGCTGGTACCGGGGCGTATTGGCACTTCCTCTCCTGAGCTTGGCGTGCCTGTCGCCTTCGCCGACGTAAGTAATCTTATGGGCATATGCGAAGTTGCTTCTTCGGAAGCTGGTTATTCGCCCGAGCTTTCCTATGGCAGCCATTTGTTCCAAGACCTGGTAGAGGCAGATATCTACTACGGAGCCTTGCTAGAAGATCGTTCACACGTGTACTACAACCCTCATTTTGTTGAACGTTTTATCGATATCACAGCAGAAGTACTGCCATCGACCGTAACGCCATCGGCGGGAATGGCATCGGTCGCAACGCCGTCGACGGCGATGGCGTCCACTGCAACACCATCGGCGACACAGCAATCCGCAAAAGCTTCTTCTCAATTTGGAAAATCTGCCTCATATGAAAAGACTACAACGTTAGTACAAGTATTTGATACAAGCAATTCCTCGCTCACTTTATGGCATGATTTGCGCACCAATACCAGTATTTGCGGATTGCAGAAAAGTGTCTGTGAATAACAGAGAAGAATTTTGCAAGCTCAGGCCATGATTGATTTAGTTGTGGAGTGCAGAAAAGCCTCCATGAATAACAAGTGGGAATAGGAAATTTGGTAGTTATTGGAGTATTTAGATATTTTTATCTATTTTTACCCCTATAACTTAATAATTTGATATGTATGACTTAGCATGCGCCTTTAGAGAAACATCAGCGAACGCGATAAGGCTTCTTGCCCCAATACACTTTCGCGAAATGGCGCTTTGGCAGCTGTATCTTTCCCACCATATCAAGCGTGGTCGTAGCAATATCGCGTGCTGCATGGGGACGTCGCAAAGATTCGCCACCAGAAAGCATAGTTTCAAGCCGCTCGGGATTCGAGTGAATTTGATCAAGTTCGGTGAGGAGCTCTTCGGAAGTTTCCGCCTTTACCGCAGCACCAGCCGCGGTTACGGTAAGCGTATTAGCGCGCTCTTGCCCATAAGATTTACCCACCAAAATAAGTGGCAGGCGAGCACATAAGCATTCTGTAGTTGCTAAGCCTCCCGACTTAGCAATGATCATATCGCTTGCCTCCATAAGCCCTGGGATATCTTCCACATAGTTAAACACCGTAGCGTTAGTGATGTTTCGTTCAATGAAAAATTCTCGCAACTTATCGGCGTATTCCTTATCCGCTCCTGCAAGAATCGCAAAGTGCATTTTGGAAAAATCAGACAGGCAAGGCAGGATTCTATTTACGATTTCTCGAAAAGGAATATACGGTTGAGATAAACGAGCACCCGCCATGACAATGACGTTAATTTTGTCATGGGGTAAACCGAATTTATCTAAGACAGCATCTCTATCGCATGGTTCTGAAAAGCCCTTACGAACCGGAATGCCCGTCACTTTTATATGACTATCAGGCACTTTTCTTGGCTTGAGCTCTTTTACCATTTCGTCATCTGCGCAACAAAAGAGATCGCAATCGAGATGAGGCCATAAACCTTCCGCGCCGTAGTCGGTCGGCACACACACCATGGGGAACGCTTGTCGAGTTATCATGCGAGCCGCTACGGCAGCATTCGCAGCTACGATATGGGTTGCAATAATCGCAATTGGCCTGCGCTTTTCTACCAGTTTGGTGAAAGGCTTGAACATGCACGGCGACCAGCCCCATCCGCCTGCCCAGAGAAGGCGGCCTGTAAATACATGATGCCAGGTGAAGTCATAAAGCGAATTGAAGACCACCGTTACATTGGCGGTTTTGTCGCCATCGAACTTCACATACCCGTAGTCCAAAATATCCAATACCGCAATTTCAGTATCGGCAGGAAGATTAGGATGTTTTCCACAAAGATCTTCGAGAGCCTGAGAAACAGCTTGAGCAGCGCTCCGATGGCCAGATCCAACAGAAGCATGCACGACAATTACGAGAGGACGCGTAGAATTTTCATCACATGTCGTGGTTATCATCGCGCCTCCCTTCAATTAACGCCTTAGGTGCTTTAGTTCTAACTTTCACATACTGCACTGCGCGCGTAATGCTTACTGCAATGCACGCGTGATGCTTACTGCGCTGCACACGCAACGCTTACTGCAACACACGCGTGATTATCTAGTCTACCTTAGTTTATCGCACCCGTTACCAGCCACAACAAAAGCCACGATCTTGCTACATATGCTTCTTATAAGGGAACATATTTTTTCGACTAGCGGTTATTGTTGTAATCAGGCCTGCTCGCAGGAAATGACTTATGCGCAGGAAGAGACTTACTCACAACTATATCTTGAACCTGCAACTACAGAGTTAAACACCGTTGACCCATAACCCTAACTACATTCTAAGCTGAAATAAAAACCTTCAGTCGGGCCAAAAATCTCCATCGGATCAAGAATCTTCAGTCGATCAAGAAAATAGCAGCCATGAGACAAAACCGCCCTGCTTGTATGCAGGGCGGTTTATTGTAAGTCAATTCAATGCAGATATGTAAGTTTGCACTAGTTAGCAATCCTAATGGCTAACCCTAATGATTAATCCTGATGGTTAAACCTGATGCTTAAACCCGATAGTTGATCCTGACGATTAACCATGATGAATACTAGTTGCAAATCTTTCCGGGATTCAAGATCATGTTCGGGTCAAACACTTGCTTAATGCCTGCCATCAAGCCAATCGCCGTATCGCCAACGGATTCACGCAGGTATTCTTTCTTTGCATGACCAATGCCGTGCTCACCAGAAACCTGTCCACGAAGTTCAGTACATTTCTCGTACGCTGCCTTCATAACCTTTGCGCTGCGCTCCAAGAAAACTGCTTCATCCATGTCATTCGCACAGCAGTAAATATGCAAATTGCCATCGCCTGCATGGCCAAATGAGCGAATGCGAACTTCGTACTTGTCGCCAATTTCGTGAGCATATTCCAAGAATGTTGGAATCTTATCGACCGGAACAACCACGTCCATTTCGTCAATAAGATCAGTTTCCGCTTCGATGACGGTCAAAAATGCACTACGTGCCTCCCAAACCGCACGCTTGTCAGCAGGATGGCTCAATACCAAGGTGTCGTATGCACCAATTTCGTCACCAATCTCGGCCAAGGTTTCTGCGCGCTGGAAAATTTCATCCTGATCGTTGCCATCAAGCGTAACCAGAATATAGGCGCCCGCTTCCTTGCCGTCGATCACGGTAGGAATGATCTTATTGCCGGTGTAGTTTGCCGAGGAATCCACGATGTCGCGTTCCATGAACTCAATTGACTGGGGGCTAAGGCCAGCAAGTTTAATCTTTGGTACTGCAGAAATTGCTGCATCGATATCAGCGAAGGGCAAGATGAAGCTGATATCTTCCTTAGGATTAGGAATGAGCTTCAAAGTAAGTTCGGTAATTACACCCAGCGTACCCTCGGAACCAATCATCAGATGGAGCAAGCTGTATCCGGAGCTTGTCTTAGTGACCGAACGACCAAGTTCCAAAATTTGGCCATTTGGCAAAACAACCGTCATTGCCAGTACGTAATCACGCGTGGTGCCATACTTTACTGCACGCATACCACCGGCATTGGTGCTCACGTTGCCACCCAAAGAACCCGTCTTCTCGCCAGGATCAGGGGGATACATCAAATCATGTTCGAGAGCATCGGCAGCCAAATCACACAGACGAACACCAGGCTGTACATGAACAAGCAGGTTGTTCATGTCATAGTACAGAATTTTATCCATACGCATGGTGCACAATACCACGCCACCAAACAGAGGTGTTGCGCCACCAACCAAGCCGGTGCCAGCGCCTCGTACCGTAACAGGGATATTGTTGTCATTGCACAGCATCATAATTGCAGCAACTTCAGCCGTGCTTGCAGGCAAGCATACCGCTTCGGGCATTTGCTCGCCATAAATAGGCATTTCGTCATGCGAATAGTCAGCACTGATATCGTCGCCGACATAGCAGTTTGCCTCGCCTACTATTCCTTTAAGTTCCTCGATAAGTTCTGGAGTGAGCTTGTTGTACTCAGCCATCGCAACCTTCCAAATAAAACGAAGTACTTCAATTCAATCAAGGGGATCAATTCAAAAAAACGCTGATATACGATCCCCGCCAAAGATTGATCTTATCGTAGGGAAAAAAGATATATTCCCTGTCTAGGTGAAACTCACCGATCAGCGGACAAACGGTACACCAAGTATGGAGGACTCATTAAGAGCAGGACTCATCGTGATGTCCACTTCCCTGCCGATTTTGCTGATGTTCGCCACGATAGTTAGAGCCGTCATGATTAGTGGCACTCTGACTTGTCTCGCCTTGAGCTGCCGTGCTTTCGTCCGTTGCGCTTTGATTCGATGCACCCTGACTTGCCGCGCCTTGATCTATCGCTACACCTTCTTGAGCCGCAAGGGCACGCAACTCCGACATGGTCATATGGGCTACATCATCTGCCGAGATATCCACTCCCGCATCCACAAGAGAACGCCAGGCTAAGTACTTCCCCATACCAAGACCCGATTCGTGCGCCTCGTGATGTTCGGTAGAAGTAGCACGAGAACAGTACACACCTTGCCCTGCCGATGAGAAGCAACGTTGGCTTGTTTCCTCAAGGTTTGAATATCTGCTATCGTCGTCGCACATAACCGTAACTGCAACTGCGGCATTCGCAGTTAAATAACCTTTATTCATCAGCGAATCATTGAGTGACGCTAGCGCCTCTTCGTATGTCATTCCTACAACATTTATTTCTGAAAGAATATCTTGCCCGTCAGCGTTATCTCCCTCTGCGCTTACCACGCGATCAAAGTAATTCACGCCCAGCTCTATCGAGGGATTAATATCGATCCCCACATACGCTACGGGAGTCTGGTAAGCATAAGCACCGCCACCAATCCCGAGAGCTATCAATACTGCACAAGCTGCTAGGGCGATTTTTGCCCGAAGAGAAGTTATCACACGAATCTTTTTCTTAGTTGGAATACTCGTGTCATCAGCGACGTCAGCTTGAAACGCGTCGCCAGCGGCAACATTAGTTCGAAACGCATCGCTAGTGGCGATGTCAGCTTGCCCATCTGCCGCATCAGCTTGATCAACGACACCATCAGTTTGTCTCATGCGCTGAGCTTCTATCATCTCAAAGGTGCGCATCTTCAATTGTTCCGGCGCATGAACCTTGTCGAAAGCACCGCTCAAAGCATCGCGCAATTGTCTATCGGATTCGCTCATCGCAGTGCCTCCCGTAATAGTTTCTTGCCACGCGAAATCCAGGAATAAACCGTGCCTTCAGGTTCACCGGTCATCACTGCAATCTCTTTAGCGGTATAGCCTTCATAAAGTGAGAGATATAACTCTGTTTTTGGTGGATCGCCTAAAGAATTAAGTGCATCGAGAATTTCTCGCAAGCCAAACAACGATTGTTCCACCGATGGTTCAGATAACCCCAAAGCGACTTCGTCTGAAGCTTCGCCTGTAGAAATGTTCTCCGCACCTTTCAATGAAGCTTCCTCCGTACCTCTTGATAGAGCTTCCCCGGCAAAAGCACCTTTTACATGATTTGCTTGAGCAAGCTGACAATCAAGCGAAACGTCTTTTCTCCTTGCCGCCTTGAGCACGTCTTTGCAGATATTTATCGCCACTCGCAAAAGCCATGCTTTTTTATGCTCCTCGTCGTTAAACAGCTTGTCGCACAAAGCATATTTCATAAAGGTATTCTGAAAGGCATCTTCAGCCTCCGAAGGAGCAAGATACACCAAACAAGCGCGCCACACCGCATCGCCATGGGAATTTATCGTCTGCTCTATGTCAGATGAAGCTCGCATACTAATTTCAGACTCTCTATAGCCTCTCCAACGAATGTCGTGTCTTTGGCTGCGATCTTTTGAAGGCATCGTTAAAAACAACAATTGGCAACTAATTTCGATTGACAACTAATGACAACAAATTTTGTTCGGATAGTTTTGTTCGATTAGTTTTACTCAACTTGTTTTGCTCAACTAACCTTGTTCAATCTCAATATACCTTGAGATATCTAAGCATATAAGCTCAATGCAAATTAGGCGCAATGCCGAGCAAATCCTTCTTGACAGGAATTTCCCTTGTCTGCAGAGCCTGCCTGACCATTCCAAGAAGAATTTGTGCCTACTCTATTTACACCTGTTCCATTAATGCCTGATCCATTTGCGCCTGTCCCATTCATAACACGATGATTTTCGCTGATATATTCGCGATGGTCGCAAATGCCATTATTGTTTTCATCGACATAATTCGAAGAACAATAGGTGTAGCCCTTACAAGCGTTCCCACAGTTGTCACACAAACCATCGTTATTGGCATCGTTACATTTCTGGCGAGCATCTTGATATGGGCTGCCGCAGTTGTCACATATGCCATCGTTATTGGTGTCGCTGAACTTTTGGCAAACACCCCGATACGCCTGCGATAAATCGGAAGAATTACCGCCTACCGCTTGCACACTCTGTTCAGCCTGAAAATCCTCAGCATCAGATCCACCTAGCGCATGAGCAGGCAAAATCGAGCAGCCGGACAAAGTTATCAGACAAAGCCCTGCCGTCAAAACCACCAGCGCCCCAACAAAAGCCAAACGCGCTTTTCCCCGAAAGCTCCAACTCGTTTCTTGGCTCGCATTTTTAGTACCATTTCTCATGATTGCACCCCTTCGTACCCTTTGTGTCTGAATTTCTTCTTTCACTTAGAACACGAATGGGGTGCGTAAATCCTTGCATATTTTTGAAAAAATCTTAAAACAGACAATGTGAGAAACTGCGAGAACAAAACCTCAAACTGGCAATGCGAGAAACCGCTAGAACAAAACCTTTAACAGACAATGCAAGAAGCCGCGAGAACAAAAATCTTAGAAATCGTCAGCAAATTGCTAGTTATCTCGCACCAAACGCTTAAAGAGCGCCACGAACAAAATTGCACAACCAACGGTCCAGCCCAAGGTCACCGCTAAAGGAACCAATGCTTCATTCGTAAACAAGTTACCCTGCATCATCAAGCCCACGAGTGTATTCATACCGCCAGTTGGCAAGTACAAAACAAAGTCAGATACCGTTTCGTTGTAAGCGCCAAACATAGGTGCCAATGCTATCAAAATTACAGGAACGGCATACAGTCCCGCGGTCATCTGATCACGCGAAGCAAGCCCCAGTACCAACGAAAGCAAAATTATAGGTAATGACCCAAGAACACCCAATCCCAAATAAGGAAGCAAGAGATTTACCTCAGAAACATCAGCAATGAAAAAACATGCTGCTGCCACTATAAGCATCATTACCAACGAAATGAGCGCACGCGACACAATAATTTGTCCAGCACTTACATTCGCAAGCATGAGTGTGCGCAAGGTGTGCTTTTCTTTTTCTTCAGCAATCCCATAGACTACTGCCATGCTTACAACCATACCTATTGCCATGCAAAGCGAAGATGACAACTCGAACGTAGCGAGTATTTGGCCTACTGCAGCTCCCGCCGCATTAGGATCCTCGCCAACGGTTGCTACCCCTACATCACTGAGCATATAGCGGAAGAGCACTGCAAAACCGATTGGCATAATCAAGCACACCAACATACTGGGATTTTTGAACATGTCGATAAAATCTTTTTGGCAAAGAGCCCCAATTTTCCTCATAGTTGCTTGCATTAGAACTCCCTCCCCGTCAAATCCAAAAAGACTTCCTCTAAATTTGGTTCATCAGAATGAATGGATAAACACTCACCCGATTCTAGCAACTCACTAATTATTGCAGCACCCGCCGCATCTTTGGTAGTTGAAATCACCCCACGTGTTTTGGTGTGAATGGTGACGTTATTCCGTGCGTGTTCAAGCTTGAGCTTATCAGGAGAATCGCACGCTGCAATATGGCCTTCGTCAAGAATAGCTATTCTATCGCACACGCCATCCGCCTCTGACATATCGTGCGTCGTTAGAAATACCGTCGTTCCTGCCGCCTTAAGTTCTGCAAGCATACGATGCACTTCAGCACGAGCTGCAGGATCGAGCCCACTGGTTGGCTCATCAAGAAACAACAGCTCAGGCGAATGGATAAGCGCTGCCAATAAAGCAGCACGCTGCCTCATACCTTTCGAACAGTTCTTGATAAGCGTCTTGCGATCATCCTGGAGCCCCATCCGTTCAAGCAATACAGGAATACCCTTAGGAGAAACTCCACGAACTTTGGCATAGAACTTCAAATTATCTTCGATAGATAAGCGTTCATAGAGAGCGCTCGTGTCAGACAGAATTCCGATACGTTCATAGTCGGCATCACTCGCATTTTCAATAGGACGATGAAAAAGCTGAATGCGTCCTCCATCTTTTTTCAGCTGCCGCGTTAACAACTTGATGGTAGTGGTCTTTCCTGCGCCAGAAGGCCCCAAAAATCCAAATGCTTCACCGCGACGAACCGCAAAAGAAAGATTGTCGAGTACCTGCTTATGAGCGGCGCGAGGCCCTGATCCAATCTTAAAGGAAAGGTTAACCCCTTCCATCGCCATTACCACACTCATTGCAGACCCTCCTTCTTAGTAAAACCACCCTTGCGATCTTTAATCCCGCCTTTGCCGTTTTGAGCGTTTTTGCTATCTTTGCGCCCGATAAAGTAATCAACGATCGAAATAGCAATATCTGCTATCCCACTATCTTTAAGAATGCTCATAAGGAATTGCGAACCCATTGTTGTCTCCTTTTCGTTTTGCCATCGCATTTTCTGTGCTTAGTTTTGCGTTTCTCAAGTTTTCTCAAGTTTTTCCTTGGGACACCTGAAGTTTTTCATGAACGCCAGTTCAGATACAGAGTTTCGGTATGACGGGAGCACGCCAAACTACGAAAGGAGCACTGGGCTATACGAAAGGAGCATCTTTCCCGCTTCGAACAATGCCCCTCACATCTTCGCCCGTACGTCCTGTGATACCATTTCGCATGACGAAAGATTTTCCAAGCAAACGAATTGCCAACCAACCCACACGAGGACGACTACATGACAGCAAATTCGCCCGACTACAATTCCGTTGAAGAACTTATACAAGGCGAACTTAATAAAAGCATCCATTTGGAATGCGGACGCGAAACCAGTCGAAGCGTCCTTGCTGCGGTACGCTCGGTTTATCAAAAGAAACGCTGCGCGTTTTATCTTGAGTCCGACAAAGGCTTCGAACGCGATACAGTACGTTCATACTTGAAATTTTTTGCACGCCTTGCGGGAAGCAAGATTACCGCCAAAGAAGTGATTGATCATTTTGGGCTGAACAAAAAGAAGAACACTTCGGTTTTAAAACTTACTCCTGAAGAACGCGCCTTGATGAATTTTGCGCGTATGGCTCTCTTTGAGCCCGAAGTCGTATTCTGCGAGCGCCCTCTGCTTGAACTTGGTCCTGATTCTCGATCACTCTTTCTTAATTGGATTGCCAGCGAAACTGAAAAAGGCACGATTTTCATTACCGTTGGCGAACCGCTCCGTGAAGCACTATTAATGCCAGGCGATGCCTGGTGGGAAGAAGAAGGACGCTTCTTCCCCGCGCAAACATTAGAAGATAGCTTAGGCGAAACTAAAGCAGCTTCCGAAGAAGAGGATTCCTTAAAAGAATCTGACAACGACACGATTGCTTTTGCGGGAGATGAAGTCCAAGTATGTAAAGTTCAGGCTAAAGCAGGATCTTCTACGCTTTTGTTTGATCCTCGAGAAATCGATTTTATTGAAAGTGTTAATCGCCAGATTTTCGTTTCAGTGCGTGGCGAACTTTACCAAACACCTTCTACTCTCGATGAACTAGAAAAAGAACTTACCCGTTTTGGCTTTTTTAGATGCCATCGTTCTTACATCGTAAACGTACAGCGAGTCGCAAAAGTGGAGCGCTTTACTCGCAACTCGTTTAATCTAACCTTGTCGGACGTTGCACACAGCTCGATTCCTCTTGCAAAGGGACGCGCTGAAGAAATGCGTGCCACCTTAGGAATGAAATAGCCATGGATAATCTTCGCAAGGTAGTTGCTCTCGCTCTTCATGAAGTGCGTTCGCTTGCAGCAAATCCTTCTATGGCTGCTACTATTTTCGTGCTTCTTTTTTTTGCACTATTGTTCACTGACTTTTTTCACTTCTTCGAATGGTTTTCAGTGCCATTTCTCTGTCAGCTTGCCGTGTGCAGTATTGGCGGAATTGGGACCGTATGCATCTTGGCAGAAGAACGTGAACGAGGAGCTGAACAAACGCTTCTTTTATCTGGCACCAGTCGCGCAACCATCGCTGCTGGAAAAGTAATTGGATGCATTATTGTTTGCGAACTGGTCTCTTTCATCTGTGCGTTTGGAATAACACGAGATCTAGGGCGTGCAGGCGAAACCGCTCTTCTTTTGCTTTTTACCACTATTCCCGTCGCGTTTATTTCTGTTGCGCTTGGCATGCAACTCAGCGACCAACAACGTGCATCTTCTTGGGGAGCTCCTATATTATTTTGCGGCATTATCACCGCCACCCTGGATGCGCTGATTGAAGTATCACCCTGGATGCTTCCTACTGGAGCAGCGCCAGAACTTATAGATCTCTTCGTTTTTGGAAATATGGCTACAACAATTTCTCCAGTGCTCACCTGCGGAATAGCATTTATATACTGCATTATTGCGCTTTTAGTTTTAATAAAAAGCGTACGATCATAGAGCTCGACGCGTTAAACCTCTAACGCTTTTTTAGACTGTCGTTGTGGCTTTTCTTGGTCTTCCTGCTTTAGGGCATTCTTCAAGTCGTGCCTCGATAGAACTTCGCAAGACCATGCGCTTAGTTCCCTCTTTCCAGGAAGTTAATTTTCCGTTTAAACACATTTGCGCTACCCGAGCTGAACTAACCTTCAACATTCGCGCGGCATCCGCTGCAGTCACCGCATCTGCATGAGACAGATCGCACTTTACCGAAACCGCGATAATGCGTCCTCCATGCTTCGGAGAATGATTGAGTTTGCCGCCTTCAGGAACCTTATGGTTAGCCAAATTGTCTAGCACAGTTTCGTAGAGCCAATCACTTGCAGACTCTACCGCATCACGTAAATCAGAACCAAACGTTCCGCCCTCCATATCGCATGGTTCAGCGATAATTTGTCCGCTTTCGCTAGGATAAAACTCGAATTCTCGAATATAGATCATTGCCTATCCCTCCGTTTTAGCGTAACCCTGCTTGTCGTAGTATTTTCTGCGCAACTATATCTTCGATCTCTCGATGACGTTTTACCAAAACGGTTACTTTCCCATTGGTGAACTTCTCGTGCCTCGTTCCGCCAACCGACCAGAAACCATTTTTCGTAAGAAGCAGCACTAAATCTCGCCTTTTAGTCATAAAGGCTCCTTCATTTTTAAATATTAGTAAATGCTAAGATTTATTTCAATATTCATTAGCATTTGCTAATAATTTAATTCCTTGCTTCTTTTACTCTAGCGGGCAAATCTGTCAGAAATCTCGTATAAAGAAACCGTCTTTCTCATATCGAAATCTTTCGTATATTGAGACACTTCGCATATCGAGAACTTTCTCATATCGAGGCGTCCTCGTATTGAGGTCCTTCCTATATCGAGGTCGTTCTCATATTGAGGCTTTTCTCGTATGAGATCTTTCTCACACCAACTGTTTAAGCAGATTCAATTTCGCAAGTAATTTGGCATAAATGCGCTCACGGATCCAAGGCTCATCTGACATATTCAGAACCTGATCTAAAGAAACCCATTTAACTCCGCTGTTTTCATCGGGTTTTGTTCTGAGCGCTTCAGAAGGATCAACTTCTACAAGATATGTGACATTGAGATGCAAATGTGAACTTATATAGCGGCTATTCTTTTCATGTCCATCGACCGTTAACACCTCAAGAGAGAAAAGAGGGCTTGTAGGAGATGGTGCGGTTACATTCACTACTTCATTGGGGATTTTGTTTGCGCTCGCTGTTTCATTTGAGATTTCATTTGCGCTTGCTTTTGCCTTTTGGTCGGCATTTAGCCTTCGACTTGACCTATCCACACATTCCCAAGGAGAAACAATGCGAGCATGTTCCACTCCTGTTTCCTCTCGAAGTTCACGCAAAGCTATTGCAGCTAAATCGCTACATCCATCTGCATGCCCACCAATCCAGCTCCATGAGTTATAGATGTTGTGAAACACCATGATGGTTTGTGTCTTTTCAGGATTTACTACCCATGCAGAACACGTGAAATGAGCTTGTGACTTTCTATCGAAACAAAAGCGATTTGATTTAAGCGCGCGCAGCATGACGTGTCTATCAGCCGCCTCTTGCTCATTGAAGGGATGATACGAAGCGATATCTTGATACAGAGCCATCGGCTCTTCCTTCCTCTGCTACGCGCGACTTTGTTAGTAGCTTATTAGCGTCTTGATTGACAGCTTCATTAGCTACGTTGTTGGTGCATTTATTAGCTTTCCATTAAAAGCTCTACTAAGCGCTCCACTAACAACTCTACTAAGAACTTTGTTAGCGCCTCCCTATAGCTTACCTCAGATTAACAGCTTATCTTTATTTTTCTTCCTCCAGTACCTCAGCAATAAGACGAACCAGATTGCTTCGATGAACAACACCCACGAGTTTGTCGCCATCAAGCACAGGCAATACTTTTAAGCGCTTTTCTGCCAGCAATTTACATGCCTCACCCAACGTAGTATCGGGCGATACACCGATAACTTTTTTGGTAGCAACATCGACAACCTGAATGTCTTTCATGCGAACAATTTGCTTGCGTACATCTTCATTATCAAGCTCACGCAATACCACAAATCCCGCCATACCCGTTACCAGGCGAGACTCATCAGCAAAGAAGCGGAGAATGTCACTGTTAGAAATGAAACCACGAGCCGTTCCTTGCTTATCAACAATAACCGCTCCACTAGCATCTGCGCCCGCCAAAATCTTTGCTGCCGTGCTCATTGGCGCATCAAGAGGAACAACAACGGGATTAGTATCCATAACTTCCCCTACTGTTTGATACACGCCAATCTCCTCCTTTGCTTGAGGTTCGCTTTTGGCTGCTGCAGCCACTTTGTCGGACTTCATATTACGAATGAAGAACACCACTAAAAGAAGTGCGATAACTCCAAGTACCAGCACTGACGTAAACGACCAATGATAGCCATAGAATATTCGTTCAAGCTCACTTCCTTGAGGTGCCATTGAAGTACCCAATGCACTAAAAGACATAATAAGTGCCGTACCCAAAGAAGCGCCCACTTGGTTGACCGTGTTGGTTGTTGCAGTTGCGTGTTGCACTAATTCATTATTCAAAGAATTGACGCCCCACGTATTAATAGGAGTGAACAAAATCTGGAGCGCCCCACAGGTAACCATATTTGCAGCAACTACTAATACCATTGAACTATCAATCGCGTAGAAGTACATACCGATACAACCAATGCAAAGTGCCGCAACGCCACCTAACGCAACACCACGAACTCCATGCTGGTCAAAGATTCTGCCTCCAACTAAACCGGCAATCGCCCCAAGCAGAGCACCTGGTAACGTAGCCAAACCGCTGATAGTTGCCGAATAACCCAACACGTTCTGAATATACAGAGGCATTATTACGCTCAAGCCAATAAGAATTGCCTGAAGCAAAGCACACACGATAAACGCCATGCGATAGCGACGGCTATACAAAACCTCAAGACGAAGCATTGGTTCATCTATCTTAAATTGCCGCCATACAAATAGTCCTACAAATATCAAGCCCGCCACCATAAGGGCTACGCATACTTCAACATGGTCAGAGGAAGCAAACGAGGACAATCCGTAAAGAAGTGCCGCAAGACCGATTGATGAAAAAATGATCGAGGGTGCATCAGCTGAGGTACGAGGAAATCCTTCACGATTCTTGAGCGCACGAGCAGCAAACAAAATAATAAGCACCGAAAACGCCACGACGATACAGAACAGCGCACGCCAACCAACCACGTCAACAAGCAGTCCACCAAGTGTAGGTCCTATCGCAGGAGCAAAGCCAATAACTAAGCTCACCAAGCCCATCGCTTTTCCGCGACTTTCACGAGGAAACGTAAGAAGGATAAGCGACATTACCATTACCATCATGACGCCCGTCGCCATTGCCTGCATAATGCGACCAACCAAGAGAATGGCGAAAACAGGAGCAAGCGCAGCAACTAAACTACCTGCGCCAAAAAGTGCCATGCCGCCCATAAATAAAACACGTGTACTAAAGCGGCCCATAAACCACGCGGCAAGAGGTATTACCACCGCTTCAACTAAGGCATAAGCAGAAGTTAACCACTGCACCGTCGTGGCATCTACCTGCAAATGCTGCATGATGGATGGAAGCGCTGGAGAAAGAAGTGTTTGATTCAACACTACCAGCACTGCACCGCAAAGGAGCACCACTACCATATTTCTTTGTTCGTTTGATAAGCCTAGGGGAGTCATTTTTCTCGCTTTCATTACCTTTACTTTTTTGTGATTGCTTTGATGAGATACGTCAATCGCTCGTACCCCTATTAAAAGTTGACGATTATCAAGTGTATGGAACACTTGATTAAAGTCAAGTAATAGTAAGTAAAAGAAGGAAAACAAAACACGAATCGAACGCACGTAAATTTTGAGTTGTAGTCTCTATAATGAAAGAGCAGCAAGAGAAAAAGCGAGCGAAGATATCCTCCGCAGACAGGAACGCACCTATGATTAGCAACACTGATGCACAATTTCTTATTCAAGCATCATTTTATTTCAACGAATTATTCAAGAGGACCGTTCTGTCGGCCCCGCTTCCCGTTTCTGCCACTAAAACCCAAATGGATATACTTATGGCTCTGTATTCGGATGGCCCTATGAATATGTCCACTTTAAGCGCAAAAGTATATATCGCCCCTGAACAGGCAACCCGCGCCATTCATGGTCTTCGCGAAAAAGGGCTTATCGCTTCTGAGCGCAACGAAGAAAATCGCCGTATGGTTATCGTGCGTCTTACCGATACCGCAGTTCTCATGTTAGATGACCATATGCGTGACTTAAATATGACACTGCAGTCTAACCTTGACGGTTTGACGGATAGAGAAATAGACGAACTTATTCAGGCGGCTTCTACTATTACCAGGCTGTCGCAAAAAACAGGCATCAAGTATGTTTTGCCAAAACCCACCAAATCTTAAACAAACCCTGGCATACCACAACGAAACCCATAAAATCCTAAGCAAACTCAGAAAACTTAAAGATGAATTCCATGCACCATAGGTGTTTTAGGTACGTCTCCTCCTTTAAAGTGCTCCGTAATAAGGGACAGAGGTTCAGGCGATTGAGTGATGCCAGCGCATCTCCTACTTTAAAGCGCCCCGTAATAAGGGCGTTGCACCACAGCGCTTTCCACCCATTTTGCAAGGGTAATAAAGTCGAAAACAGGCAAGCCTGTTGTGCGTTGGATTGCAGCGGCGTATGGCGGCAAATCGCTACATTCCAAAAGAATCGCATCGATCTCTGGATCGCCCTCGCATACTGATTTTGCCAGCGCGCACAAATCGTCCTCAAGTTTTCCATTGTCAAGAGGACCCTTCCCCCAACGGATAGGAGCAAAGCTTTCCATATCGCCTACATTTACCACGACAATCTGGTCGGTAGTAGTGTTGACGTTTGACAGGAATTCATCATCAATACTTGCACCATTAGCGGCAAATACCGCAATTTTTCTATCGCAAGGAAGCCATGTTTTAATAGTTGCGAGCTGGCATAAGCTCGACATAAATACGGGCACTCCCACCGCAGCAGCAACATCTTTTTGAAAGTGAGCAAAATAGCCGCAAGCACCAATAATGGCACGAACTCCTTCGGCTTCAAGCTTTTTTGCAGCTTCAATTACCTGCTGCTTAATAGCAGGATCACCCGCAAAAAGTTGTTCGATTTCGAACGAAACCATCTCGTAGAGCACGGGAAAATCATACGTTGTTGCGTTAACCACATTGCCCGGAACTTTCGGATAATCTAAATCGACCGCAATAATACCTAAGGTTTGTCCACTGGTATAACGAGGCGGTAGCTCAAAAACGCCTCGACGCTGTTCTTCGTTTGTAATTGCGCCATAGGCGCTACCCCACGTAACTGCCATTGTTTCCTCTTTGCTCCATAGTCCTGCAAATCCCTTGTTTGGACCCGCAGTCTCGTTAATTCCCTGTTTGGACCTGCAGCCTCGAACATTCGTTGTGAATGCTTTGGATTATACAAAAGGCTGGCATTATCCCGAACAATAACTGTCCACGACAACGCCAGCCACAGATCACTCAGTTGAGAACAAATAGCACAGGTTATGCCTCTACATACTCGCCCTCATGCAGATAAGCAAGCAGTTGATCCTTGTCCAGATGAGCAATACCAAGTTCCTCAAGGGTTAGACCCGTTGCCATGTAGTCGGTCTTATTCATAACGCCACCAAGCACGATCATTGAATCGATAACCGGCGTTGGCACTCCGAATTTTTTGCCCAACTCATGATATACATGGCAACCAACAGGTACGTCTTCGGTTACATAGCGATTCTGAATCGTGAAGGGACCTGTTGCATAGCCTACTTCCCATTCCTCTTCAAAGGGAACAATGCAGCCTTCACCCATATATTCTTCACCCAAAACACTCGTGCGCTGGAAGAATACTTCCTTCTTGAAAGGCTGAATGCCCACACCAATTGCCTCAGCCAGGGCAATTTCTTCGTTGTAGAACTGATACTGAACTTCACTAATGGAAGGACAGAAAGAATGAGAATAAATGCTGTAGTCGTGAATGTTCTTACCTAGAACCGTGCTGAAGTTTTCCATCGTAGAAACACCCAAAACCGTACCTGGTACATGGATTACCGGGTTTACGTTAGAAAAACCAATGTCCAAAACGGTATCGCCGCAAACAGCACCATCGCCTTGGGTGATGGCATCAAAGCAGCCAAGAGCCTTAGAGCTTTCTACGAAATCTTCCGTATCCTTTGCAGGAAGAGCAGCACCGCGCAACGTAATGGCGCGATAAACCAAACTGCAGGTAGGCTTCATTACGCCACCTTCAGTATCTACGCGCGTACCATAAGGAGCAGATGACCAACCACCAATAATGACATTCTTGGTGCAACCAGCTTCACGCATCATTTTGCGCAATTTCAGAGAACCGTAATTGTCAGGAATGATGTGAATAATCTGACCATCTTCTAAATGAGGAATTAATTCCTTGAAGAATATTTCGTGAGCCACCGAAGGAATGCCAACAATGATAAGTTTTGCGCCCTTTACGCACTCTGCAACAGAATTCGTTGCCAGCGCAAATTCACCCTTACCCATACGGCGAAAACCATACTTGGTCTGAGTTCCTGGTGCCTTATCCTGCAAGGTAATGCCTGTTTTCAAAACGGTACCTAGCGTCTTTTCAAAGAATGGATCCAGGTCGCAAATGCGAACTTCCTGGCCAGCCAATGCGCAGTCAGCACCACATGTTTTACCAACAGCACCGCCGCCCAAAATAGCAACAGGAGCGCTTCTTAACTCATCAACATTGATCATTGTCTATTTCCTCCTCTATCGCACGGCATTTCGGAATCGAAATGCGAGATATGTTTCTTACCTATTCTACGCTAAAGAAGGCCGCCCAACGGACGACCTTCTTTGTGATCTTTGTTCCTCTGTTAGAAGACAGGAAGTACGGAACCTTTGTAGTTGTCGTTGATGTAATCGCGGACCTCATCGGAATTCAAAGCTTTTGCCAAAGCCTGAATACCTTCGTTGTTTTCGTTGCCTTCCTTAACAACCAACAGGTTTGCATAGGTCTGAGCTGCATCGCCATCAGCACTTTCTACTGCCAGAGCATCATCGTTTACGGTAAGGCCAGCCTCGATGGCATAGTTAGCATTGATGCACGCTACATCTACGTCAGCCAATACAGTTGGAACAACTGCTGCCTCAAGTTCTTCAATTTGAAGATCCAAAGGATTGTCCACGATATCGTTGATAGTCGCATTGACACCTACACCTTCGGTCAGGGTAATAAGACCTTCTTGCTGAAGAAGAAGCAAGGCGCGTGCTTCGTTAGTTGGGTCATTTGGAACAGCAACCGTTGCACCAGACTCAAGATCATCCAAAGAGGTTACCTTGCCAGGATAGATTGCCAAAGGCTCGTAGTGAACAGACGTTACGCTTACCAGATGAGTACCACGCTCGGAATTGAAGTTCTCCAGGTAGGGACCATGCTGGAAGTAATTTGCATCCACTTCGCCATCTTCGGTTGCTGTATTAGGCTGAACATAGTCGGTGAATTCGGTTACCTCTAAGGTATAACCCTCTTCTTCCAGAAGCGGCTTAACTACGTCGTTCAAGATTTCTGCATGAGGGGTAGGCACTGCTGCCACCTTAATAGTCTTGTCGTTAGAATCCTCAGAAGCAGAATCAGTTGAACCGCCATTACATCCTGTAAGCGCAAGCGCTGCGCACAACGCTACTACTACTGCAACAATGGCAAGAAGTTTTTGGGGGATTACCTTCGTCATTGATTTTTCCTTTCAAAATTAACGTGCGTACGACTATTACTAAACTGCTACGTCTGTACGTGTTGTACCTAATATTTTTGGGATAAGAATTTCGCTGCACCCAGATGTTGCATGCCATCTAGCAACACTCTGCCGAGTTAAGCCACAGCGAAAAGTAAAGTTTGTCGCAGGACAATTAATTTGATATTTCCCTAAAGAGACGGCCCTAGAACAAACTTACCTCAAAGAACAAGCGCCCGACTTGCGCATTCGATGCATTCGCATTCGTTCATTGAAACTATTGCAGCTTCGCAATAGCTCTTTTGCTAAACAACTCACAAGTCCTCCTTTCGGCGCTTCAAAAAAATAACCGCCACGTGATGTGACGGTTATTAATCCTACCTGGTTTTGAACAAAGGTGATAATTCGTAAATCTAAATACTGGTTATAGGCCCAGCCGATAACCGTTATTGGCTTGACCGATAGCAGAGTTATCAAGCAGTAACCAATATGCAGTGACCGATATTTAACAGTAATTAAGCTCTTTTTATTTACTGGCCGTTATTTTCTTCCTAACTTCTTTCGTGCAACATACACTCCAAATCCGCCCAGTATAGCTAAAGCGCCAAGTCCTGCAAGGACGCCAAAATTGCTGATGTCGGCCGTTTTTGGCAAGGCCTTTTCCTTATTGCCCTCAGAAGAAGTCTGCTTTGCCTTCACCTGATTATTTTGTGTTTCACTTCCTGTTACTGTGCTTGTATTGTTACCAGGATCGGGGTCCGTAGTTGGATCAGGGTCGGGATCAGTGTTCGGGTCTGGTACAGGATCGGGATCTGGTTCGTGCTCGGCAACTGTTGGCAGATTAAATTTCATGCTCAGATTCGATTCGTGTCCACCACGTTCAACATAAAACAACGAAAGTGAATGTTTCGAATTTTCTGAATTGTCGAAGGTTAAACCCTGCTTTGCAAAAATGTCGGCAATCGTAGAGACTGGTCCAATTGTGTCGATGGAAGCGGGCCTGCCAGGAACAGAGGACGCTACATTATCAACAGTTACTTCGCCTGTTTTAAAGTTAATTGCGCCTGATCGTTTACCATGAACACCGCCCATATCGAGCACTAAAACGCCATCAATGAACACCCAGATATCGTCATCACCGGTAAAATCGAACACCATATCTTTGTCATTAACCACAGCACCTTTTGGCATTTTGAAATTAGTGCTTAGCGTGAGTCCGAAATGATGATCAAAAGGTCCATCTGGTGAAATAATCTGATTGTTTTCATCGTAAGAGTTAAAAGGAACAAAGCCTACAGGAATCTGAGTTCCACTTTCCCCTCTTACCGTATACGTGCCATCGTAAACTATAAAATCGCCGCCGCCAGTTTGTAAGGGATACCAGGCATAATGCTTGTCGCTATTAAAGGAAATAGTCCCATCTTCACTTTCCGAGAGCAGATGAGAAAGATCGGCATATATCTTCTTACCTTCTTCTTCCTTATTCGGATCAAACAAGTACGCCATGCTGCGTTCGTCACTGGAATTTAGAATTGGATAGCCATCTTCACCTAAACGTGCCTTTACAATACCCTGAACCACTTTTCCGCCAGTATAGTTACTCATCCAATGATTAAAGCGCAGAGGATTGCGAAAATAATAGTCCGTGTAGTGGTTTACGCCGCTTCTATCGTCGCCATCAGGATAGTCGAACAAATTGATAGTGATGTAGTGCTCACGATTGTCAATCGTTGCCAACTTTGGAGGAGTCACGAACGAAGTGAGCTCATCGTCGTTTGCGTTAGCGCCAGATTCGTTCGCAGCAGTGGCTGGAGCTGCGGACGCCGCAGGTGCACTGAATGTTGAAAATGCTTTGGGTGTTGTAGACGCGCTGGACGCTGCATCTGCTCCAAAGGTCGAGCTTTCTTCAGATGCTGCGGTTACTTTAGGTTCTGTGGAAATACTAGATGCTGCAGCAGCATCAGCCGTTTCGCTAGTATCAGAACTTGCAGGGGTTTCGCTAATCTTTGTCGTTTCGGGAATAGACTTGTCCGCCGACTCTGCACCCCCCGATTCCATGCTTGATGATTTAGCATTAGCCGATTCAATATTGCTTGACTCCGCGTTATTGCTTGACTCAGCGTTAGGCGATTCAGTACTAACCGACTCTGCATCAGCGGCATAGGTTGTTTCGTCTACAGCTGACTTTTCGGAAGCAGTCTTCTCAGAAGCCGCCGAAAGCGCCGCTGGCTCAATCTGATCGCTTCCTTGTTCTTGCTCAGAGGCATATGCATAAGGCACCACAGCTTGACTTGAAAGTAACAGCGCGAGCGACATTGCAACTACCTTTGATGGTTTTCCTTGTCGTTTTGCTGCCATAGGTATCGCCACCTCAAATGCGCACTTTTGCAGATGGTCGTTATATATTGCGATCACTTGTTATACGCAGTCGAATTTTTATAAACCTAGGCTCTTTATCCGACAATTCATAAGATTTTTGCCCGACTTCTGACTTCTGTCTCTTAATTGTTACTATTTTACTCGCATTTTAGATTACTAATCCCCAGTTCACCGAATATGGGCATGATTGAATTTCAGCAGAAATGTCACCTTCGACAGCATGTTAGGCACGTACAATAAACAAAACCCTTCGAAAGGATCGATCATGGATGAATCGCGCAAGCATGCTCTTTGCCTTTATTTAGTAAAACGCCTTATGAAAGAGCGTCTTGATAACGGCGGCTATATCACCCAGGCGCTGCTCGATATTGTTCCTGATCGAGACCATCTTGATTCCGCAAGCACCACACAGCTTTGGCTGGCGTTCCGCGCGTTGGTAAATGTCCGTGAACCGTGGCGTGCAGATAAAGATTTACTTGCCGCGCAAGATGAATTACTGCAGGGCCTTATTAAAGAAGCGGGCATTACCGATGTAGAAGATACCGACGTTTCACCACTTGATTCACGACTTCGCTTCTGGAAAGGTGACATTACCACTCTTGCAACCGACGCCATAGTAAACGCTGCAAATTCTGGCATGACGGGATGTTGGGCTCCCCTTCACTACTGCATTGACAACGCTATTCACACTTTTGCCGGCATACAGCTTCGCTACGAATGTGCTCGCATAATGATCGAGCAAGGCCACGAAGAACCCACGGGTCAGGCAAAGGTCACTCCTGCCTATAACCTGCCTGCCAAACATGTAATTCATACGGTTGGGCCTATCGCCAATGGTGCTCTTAACGACAAACTGCGCGAACAGCTTGCATCAAGTTATCGTAGTTGTCTTGATGCAAGCGTTGAAGCAGGAGATACCTCTGTGGCATTTTGCTGTATCAGCACTGGCGTATTCGGATTTCCTGCAGAAGATGCCGCACGTATTGCGGTAAAAACAGTGCAAGATTGGCTGGACGATCGCGAATCAACAGGAAAAGAAATACCGGTGATTGTTTTTAACGTCTTCCTTGACTCCGATGAAGACATCTACAAGAAAATTCTAGGAATCTCGTAGCTAACTAGAGTCTCTCGAAACGAGCTTCTGCTACCCATCGTCAGTCGCGTTTCTCGATTGCATAGTCGGTCGCGCTCCTTGCTTGCATTGCCGGTCGCGCTCCTCGCTTGAAGCTGTTCGCAATCGACCACACCCTTCACTCATAGCTACTCCTAGCTCGTCGCTACTTTTTATTGCGAAGAGCAAAAACAGCCACCGCAGCACCTACAATACCCAGGATTGCTACACAAGAAACAACCAGAAGCAGTATCCCATCCCCTGTTTGAGGAAGGTTTTTCTGCGATGCAGCATTAGACTGCTCTTCCGAATGATTCGCAGCTTTATTCTGAGCTTCTGAGCCATTGTTTTCCGGAACCGTACTCGAATCGTGAGTGTCATTAGGCTCGTTTGAATCATTCCGGTCAGTTCCCTGATCGGGATTATCTCCATGAGAGTCGCCGCCGTCACTGGGGTTATCGCCGGAGTCGCCGCCAGGGTTGTCACCTCCACCAGGATTATCTCCGCCATCGCCAGGCTTGTTACCAGGTTCGTCTGGATTCTGAGGAACCTGAATGAGCTTATAAACCACCTGATCTCCATCGGCATAAGGACGAGCTAGATCACCAAAAGCAACAACCTTATTTTCCAGATCAGAACTCCAGGTTTTTGTACCATTATCTAGCACTGCAGAAGGGAACTGATCTTTATCTAGTTCATATTTTCCACCAAGCGAATTCAAGACCTCAGCAATCTTCGCCTGATCATCCGCGCCAAAATCGTTGAGGCTTTTCGGAAAATCCTCAGCAGAAATATGATCCTTATTATTACGATACGATCGCGTGAAATTCAGTGGAATTGACTGCGTGACACCTTGATCATCGATATATTGGAGAACGGTACCCACTGTAGAAGTTCCCTCTACTGCGATTCGGGCGCCATCCTTTAAGCCAACACGAGAAGGAAGAAGGTCGTTCGAGTAAAGCGTATAGGATAGATAAGCTGTCTTTCCCGCATCGTTGTCTAACGTGGCATCTTTTCCTTCAATTAGCACTCTTCCCAAAGTTGTATTACCAGCCATATTTCCCGCATCAATAAGCACCGCTTTAACTTGACTCCAATCACTAACTTGGCTTGCAGTGAGGAGGCTTCCCGTATCAGGAGCTAAAGCCTGAGCAAGATCGAATTTTTCGGTCGAGTAGTACACCTTAGCTTGCTGGTTTTGAGTGCCGTCGAGCGAAATCGGACCGTTCAAGGTAAAGTTAAATTCGCTTACTCCATCATCTGTCGTGGGAAGATTCACAGCAAGCTTTGCTCCCTTTACTTCATTTGCCGTGGCGTTGATGATATTTACCGCAAAAGCCATATTCTCGGGCCCTTTATCGCCCGAATGACCAGCATGAATAAAGTGCCCCTCATCAAGATTTCCGCTTGCTACTGAAAATGGCATCAGAGCTTTTGCTTGCAACACCGTCCAGTTACTTGTTCCGATGCAATACGTTTTATCCGCATGCCCTTCGGTCATTTCGGGGTTCCACTGTTTTTCGTCGGTAGCCTTCTTATTGGTCATTCCCGTTGAGGTAGTGATAAAGGTATAAATCTGATAGGTGCCAGGCATAAGATCGCCATCAGCAGCAAGATGAAAGGCATTAACTGCAGAGGTTTTCGTCTTGAACGAGTAGCCCGTACCAGAATAATCCGCCTTGATTACCTGATGGGCATCGGCGCCACTTCCCGTCCAGAAGGTTGATACCTGGGGGTTTCCTGCAAGCCATTCCACTTTGCCGTTATACGTAAGCCCCGTCGGTAATACCGTATAGAAAATTGGCTCATAGATGGTATCAGTGGTGTCGTTTGAATTGCCCGTTCCCGTTACTGCTGTTTTACCCGCATCGGCAACTCCAGGCATCCTGCTCGACTGGTAAGTCCATACTGAAAGACTTGTTTTTAAGCTCTCAGCTCCGATTACTTTTTGTTCGCTCCATGCACTTGACTTTACTGAAGCTAGCATTTCTCCCTTATTGTTTGGCATTTTTTCTACTTCAAAAGAAAACGACGAGGTGAGCGTATCACCAACGGAAACCGCGTCGCCTGTTTTATGAGCGTCATCGTCCCAAAGATAGGTTTTGGAAACCTTGCCATACACAATGAAGTTATTACCACGGGTATTAGTAGAAGCGCTATCGCTACGTGCGCCAGGTAGAACCTGATCAGGTTTCAGAATAACCTGCTTGATTGTTTTGCCTTCCGGTGCGTCAAGTAAAGCACCCGCGTCAATGGTTCCTTCCGCAGTTGTGCCGTCGTTGTAAGTAACTTGATACGAAAACGATTTTGTTCCCGCAAGAGTTCCCGAACCTGCAGGAGTCTTTATCGAAGAGGCCGCCATACCGTTCGCAATATCAATAGTAAACATGGGATTGCTTCCAAGCTCAGCGCCTTCCTTTAGCACTAAGACAGAATCATTATCAAACCCAAACGTATTCAGAAATCCTGGGTCATTGCTTTCGTCTTCATCTAGCAAGAGTTCTCGTGAGGAGGAAACTCCCGATGCTGAAGTTTTTACCGACCCTGCCCCTAATCCGCTGCTCAATCCACGAATAGCTTCAGTCCACGGAGAAAAATCTGCAGAGATTGCATCACCCTTTTCATTTACTTTTGTTTCTGCATGGGCGGTTCCCGATGCCGTTAGATTAACGTCTGATTCCGGAATAGGAACTTCATAGGATCCAACAAGCTTGTATCCTGGCTTTGCTTGGTAATACTGCGCACCAGCCCCTTTTGGAACACTGACAACAAGAGCGCTTCCTGCTCCGCCCTCTTGGGTGATAGTCGTTCCATCGGTAAAGCCATTGCTTGCTGCAGTAGCTTCAGCATCAAGCTGAAAACCTTCTGGCACTGGAATAGTGACTGTTGTGCCGTAATTGATGCCTGAATTCGCTTGAGCACTACTATAAGAAGTGCTGTCATCCACGCCGGTGTTTTCTCCTAAATTAACTTCATAGGTGTAGTTAACGTGAGGAATAACGGCTGGTGCACTTGAGGTAGTTGGATTAATGCGCTTTACACTTGGATTTATACCTGGCTTAATAAACTGCGTAAACGACTCTTCTTGAATTGTTTCTCCGCCAGAACTGAGCTCGACCGCTTTAGTGGTCTCTCCGATCTCTTTTAGCAAGGGCTGTCCTGCATAATTGTTCTTCTGGCTAAGAGTTATCGACTGATTAAAGGAACCTGCCTGCGAAAGCGTATCGGTAATGTAATAGTACTGGCTATCTTCTCTGAGTTTTGAAGTGCCTAGAGTTCCGATTTTTTCAAAGTCGAGATCGCTCAGTCCATACGTCTCTCCCTTTGAAATTTTAAGAACGAAACTGTCGCCCTCTTTTCCTGAGCAATCGAGCGTTATGGTGACACTCGTGGAGAGGCCATCATTGCCTATAGTGTTTTGATTGAGCGAAAAATGTGCTGATTTTGCTGCATTGGAGTTTGCTGGTGATGGCAGCGCCGCCGGATCCGCCGTTGACGGCGTTGCGTCTTCCGTTGTTGATGGTGACGTGCCAGCTGATGCTGACGTGCCAACCGACGTACCAGCCGATACACCAGTCGACGCCGACGCGCCAGTCGATCCTCCAGCCGATGCCGAGGCGCCAGTCTGCGCCGCCGATTCCGCCGATAGCGCAGCCGCCTCCGCCGCATCAGGCTTCGCCGCCAATGATGATGTTGCATTTTTCTCCACCGATGCCGCTGACACCGTTGTCCCCGATGCTGTCGACGATGTCCTCGGTATCGTTAAGGACGCCGCCCCTAACGCTGCTTCTCCAGATAGTTCACTTGCGCCTACATCCCGCGAACCTTTACCAGCATTCCCTTCTGATTGTTCAGCCGCAAAAGCAAGCGGCACTATCATTTGAGTAGAAAGCAAAATTGCAAGAACACTTGCAAGAATTTTATACATAATAATCGCCACCTTCACTGGCCTTAATATGCGTGACTTTTGTTCGCCACGTTTTACCAGTGCAATCGAAATCTTTGATTCTGACATCGCGCTTTAGTCTTTTTCAAATGCTCTGTATATCACTTAACGACGCAGAATATTCCCCAAAGGTGGTCCGTTTGGAATTTGTTACTAACCAACTCCCATTTTAAGAGAGTAATCGTCATTTATTAGAATCTGTGGAGAAGCGGGTTTTCACGGTTAGGAAGACTTTTTCAAAAGGGTCACTTTATTTGACTGAAGTGGCAATTTGTGGAAAAACAGAATTTCCGGTTTTCGGCGGACTTTTTGGCAAGTAAGTCGAGTTGTGTATAGATTGATTGCACCCGTTGGGGAAACACGGGAATAAAAGGCTCTCTTTTGTTGAGGTTGTTACCATTATTTGATGTTTTATGACACACTGCTTTCTTTCAACGCTACGTTGTTTGACGAGACCAGTACACAACTCGCTTTACTTGTCATTTACGGAGGAAAAAACCGGAAATTTTAAATCGTTGACTATCGCGCACTGCAAATAGGAATGCAGTTGTGATCCTCTACTATTCGTGGTGTAAAAGTCTTGGTGGTTTACCGCTACTTCCAAACGCCAGGAGCGTTTTCGCGACTTTTTTGCATTAGTAGCAAAATTGCGTGAACTTAGCGTCTTTATAGACAAATCAGGAAACGATAGCCGGATATAGAAAAAACAGGCCAGCCGATAAACGACTGGCCTGGAAATTTTGGTCGCGGGGGCTGGATTTGAACCAACGACCTCCGGGTTATGAGCCCGGCGAGCTACCAGACTGCTCCACCCCGCACTATCTGGTTGCGCCCTAAGCGCAATAATTTATTTTATATAGCTGAGAATTTAATGCAATGGAAATATTACTTATTCACAAAGTTATCACAATTATCCAGATTAAAGGCTCCGAAAACGGATTATTAAAATTTCATGCCCCCCTTTGATCAGGTATTACAGGGTGGTATGTACCTAAGAAGGGACAGTCGGGTTCCACGGACTATCCTGCTTCTCTTCAAGACCGAATGCCTGAGCGCCTTTAAGCTTGTACATGCCTGCCCACTCTTTGACACGATGCCGATTGGGGATGTGATATTTCGCCATCACCTCCACCACGCCCATGCCCGCAATCCTATCCTGAGCTACGGCAACTTTTATCTCCGGCGCATATTCAATACGTTCTCCGATGTGGCTTTTTAGGAATTCGTCGGTGCCTAACGCTCGCCAAGTGTACGACCAATCGCGCACCGTTTCGCGGTTAACGCCCAGCTCAGATGAAACCGCTTTATAGCCAAGGCCCTTTTCAAATAATTCTGCTGCTTTTTTTCTGAGCCCCTCACTCCAATTCATAACGTAATCCCCTCACGATTTCGTTAAACAGCGAGGGAGCCCGAGCGCTTATGTCTCGAACTCCCTCGAACCTAAAACCTTCCCGCGCTTCCTAGAAGGCCTTAAGGTTTTGATAACTGGTTGGCTTCGAAGCATTGTCTGCTTTGCGTTTTAAGCCCCGAAGCCAGACCTTTTATTGTTTAGCGTGCGTGACGCCCGCGAGGACGACGCATCTTGCGTACCGCATACGCTGCACCGCCAGCTGCTGCAGCAATCACCGCAGCAATTACTGCCATCATGCCGCCCATAAAGTCGCCTGTCTTTGCCATGCCGAACAGGCCGCCATCATCGGTACCCTGCTCAGGTTCGGCAGGAGGCGTATAGGTGTTGACGAAGAGTGGAGCCGTGCCATCTTCAGTGCTGTAACTAATCTGAGCGGTCAAATTACCCTTACCGTTGTCGGTAACCTTAACGGTTGCGTTATATACCGACTCATCGTAGGTCACACCATTGTTCTGGATGCCATCCGTGAAAGGATCGGTATCCTGCGGAGCAACCTCAGTGATGGTGTACGTGTAATCACCAGGCGTGTTGTAGGTGATGGTGTCGAACGTTACGGCGCCGTTTTCTTCATTGGTAGCAGTGCTTATTTCGTTGCCATCAGCATCTGCCAACTTGAAGGTGAATTCACCTGCCGCAAGAGCACGACCCTCAATCAGCTTACCGGTACCAAGCGAAACGCTGGTGGGTTGAGCAGTGTAGGTGTTGTTGAAGGTGATGCTTGCGTTCTCTCCAAGTGGGTTACCCTGTGCGTCGGTAAAGCTCCACTCAACCTTGAGCGTGCCGTCGCCGTTGTCGGTCACCGTTGCGGTAGCCTTGTACTGAACAGTGTCATAGTCAACGCCGCCTAAGCTGCCCTTCACCTCACGGATGGTGTAGGTGAACTTGCCAGGCTCAGTGAACTTCACCGTGCCAAGCTCAACGTTACCGTTAGCGTCGTTTGCTCCCGTAGCTACTGCCGTGCCGTTCTGGTCGACCAGCTCGAAAGCGAACTCACCATCGTTCAGGTTACGGCCATCAAGGTTCTTGGTGATCGTGATGCCACCCTCGCCAGTGGGCGAAGAATCTTTTGGATCCACATTATAGGTGTTGGTGAACGAGAAGAGTGCGCCCTGAGCGGGGTTGGACTCCACAGAAAGCGAGCCGCTGCCGTTGTCGGTCACCGTGACCGTAAAGGTCTTGAAAGCATTGGCATCGTTTTTAACGCCAGCTACGCTGCCAGACTCCGTCACCGTGTAGGTGAAGGTCTTGGTGCGCTCAGCGGACTGAAGGTCAACATCGGCCGCATTTGAAACAGCGCCGGATTCTCCAGAAGCTTCGCTGTCTACAGCTTCTTCGTCGTTACCTATATCCTCAGAGGTCTCGTCTGTTGCCGCAGCTGCCTGAACGCCCGTGTCTCCGAATACATTTTCCATAGTGTAGGTGATGTCGCCGAAAACCACATTGCCGGAGGCATCGTTATGCGCCTCTGTCGTAGCAGGCATTGGTGCGCCTTCAGAGCCGGTCAGGGTGAAGGTGTATTTGCCCTCGATGTCAGGCTTATTGTTACCGGACTCGACCTTGAGCGTCTTGGTACCGTTGATATTCAGCGTTGCCTGGCCCGTCTGGCCCTCGCCGTAAGTGTTACGGAAGGTGAGACCGTCGCTGCCGTCCGGGTACGTCACAGCGATGCCAAGCGTGCCGTCGCCGTTATCGGTCACCGTTACGGTGATCTGGAAGCCTGCGGTGTCGATTGCGCTCACGCCATCGTCCAGGTTGGCAGTATCCTCCGTCACCTTATAGGTATAGGTGAAGGTGTCCTTGCCCTCTACGAGGCTCGGCGTTGCCAGGCCGTTGTCCACGTCCTTAAGCATCTGATCGATGCTGTAGTTGATAGCGCTGAAGTTGATGGTGCCGTTGGCATCGTTGGTACCGGTGGCAACCACCGTGTTGCTATCATCGACGGCGTTGGTCACGTTGAACGTGAACTCATCGTCAACCATCGGGCGGTTGGTGAGCGTCTTGGTGGCGTTGATGCTCACAGCACCATTGCCGCCCAGCTGCCCCTCAGCCTTGTAAGTGTTGGTAAACGGAACCACTGCCGGCTGGTTCTCGGTGGCATCGTTGTTGTCGTAGACGTAGGACTCGTTGTAGTTCGCACCGTCGGTCACCGTGGTGGTCACCTTGATGCCGCCCTGGCCGTCGTCCGCAGTGGTGATAGTCACCGTGTACTTGGTGTCGTCGTAGGTAACGCCTGTCTCCGAGCCTGCGGTCTCCTGCACCGTGTAGGTATAGGTGTCGTCAGCGTCGTCCTGGGTGAACTTGGCCTCGGCTGCGGCATCGAACACGGCAACCTCAGCGTGCGACGCGTTGTCGTCCTCAATCGTTTCACCCGGTTTGGTGGTGAAGGTCTTGCCAGCCATATTGATGCCGAGCTTCTCGGCAGATGCCGAGTCATTCGGCGTCACCGTGAAGCTGAACTCGCGCATGGTGGCGTTCTCGAATGTTTTGACGATCTCAAGACCGCCGCCCGCAGCGTAGTCAAGCTCGCTGGCATAGGTGTTGATGAACACATTGTCTTCAATACCCACAGTGGCAACGAGAGCGCCCTGGTGGTTGTCTGTCACCGTGATGGTGATGGTCGCCTCGTTGTTAGAGTAGGATATGCCAGCGTTGTCGCCCTCGACCTCGGTCACCTTGTAGACATAGGTGCCCGGAGTGTCGAAGGTGATGCTGCCGAAGGAGAAGATGGCGGTCTTTCCGTCCGCTTCTGTCGGAGCGTTCACGGTCATCGTGTTGTTGCTGCCGTCACCATCCACATCGGCTTTCGGCATGGGCATGTCGGCTGTCTCGATACCAGCGGTGTTGCTCTCAGGTTTAATCTCGAACGTGAAACTGTCGCCGTCCCACGTCTTACCTTCGAGCACCTTGGTCAGCTTCGCCTCGGCAGAGCCGGTATCCGCATCCGTGCTGCTCGCGCTGTAGGCGTTGGTGAACGCAGCGACATCTTTGACGCCCTTATCCGCATCCGTGGTGGCGCCTTCATTGTTATAGCTCACCGTAGCTTCGAGCTTGCCCTCGCCGTCGTCGGTGACGTGGACCGTTACGAAGGCCTCGTGACCGTCGTAGGTCCAACCGCTCGGATCGGCCTGGTCGTCAGTGCCCTCAACTTCAGTCACCTTGAAGATATAGTCGCCCGCGGCCTTGAACCTGATACCGCCAAACGTAGCAGTCTTAGGAGCGTCAGTGGTCACGCCGTCGGTAATGGTGGTCTTCGGCTCGAAGCCCGCTTCCGCGGCCTCAACGTTGGCCCGCCATACATCCTCGGTGTTGGTGTCGTCCACCACCGGCTCAAGCTGGAAGTTGAACTCGGCGTCCGCGGCGGTGTTATCGCCCGTCACGCTCTTCTGAACGGTGATCTGCTGCTCGGCATCTTCGCCGCCTACGACCACCGGGTCAGTCTTATAGCTGTTGGTGATCTGAACCGGCTGGTCCACACCGTCCTCGCTCCTCACGCTCTCGACGTAGAGCTTTCCGTCGTACTTGCCATCGGCGTTCTTATCGGTGATGACAATCTCCACGTAGTGCGTGTCGGTAGCGCCGTCGTCATTGGCATCGTCGAACGTCCAGCCAGCATCCTCGGCAGGCTGGTTCTCGGTCACCGTAAAGCCGTAAGAGCCGGCCTTGGTGAACTTGAGCTCGCCGAACTCGACCGTCTGGGAAGTGCCCTCGTCAATGGTCCCGTTGGTGGAAACCTCGAGCTTGCCGTTGTTCAGGCCCTCGATGTACTGCGCCTGGTTTGGATCCGCGAGTGCCAGCGTGAAGGTGTAGTCCGTTGCGGAATCCGCACCCTCAACGGTCTTGGTCACCTGAATCTTCGCGTCGGCGCTGCCGCCAACCACGGCCGGATCGGGGTTGTAATCGTTCACGAAGCCGAACTTCGGTGCCGTATAGCCCTCGTCATCAGAGTCCGCAGGACCGTACACGACCTCGCTCACAGACGAGCCGTCCTCGTCCATGGTCTTCGTCACCTTGGTGACGGTATGCATAGTGCCGTCGCCGTTGTCCAGCACCTCAATGTCAACGCGGTACCGGGACTGGTCGAAGTCAACGCCCTTGAGCGTATCTGCGGATTCGTTAGGACCAAACTCGTCCTCAAGCTCGTCAACAATGAACGTATAGGTCTTGCCGGCGTCCGTCTCGTCGAAGGTCAGATGCTGGAGCTTCTCCATCTCCTTGGGAACACCAGGGTTCAGGATCCCGTGGGTGAACTTGCGGTCCTGATCATGCAGCTTGGCGTCGTCTTCCTTGGTTTCACCCGTAATGGTGAAGAGGAAGGTGTTGTTGGCCTCGTCGCGGTTGTTGAGCGTCTTGGTCACCACGATTCCGCCAGCACCCTCGGCGCCGTAGTTCATGGTCGCCTCGTAGGTGTTGTTGAACTGGGCCTTGTCGGTCACCGAGCTGTTCACGTTGTTGCTGTAGGTCACGTCGGCCTTGAGCGTGCCGTCATGGTTATCCGACACGTCGACCGTCACGGTGCAGACGTTGCTGTCGTAGGTCATGCCGGAGCCGTTGGCGGTCTCGGTGCCGCTCTCATCGGCAACTTCGTTCACCGTGAACGTGTACTTGCCCACCTTGGAGAAGGACATCTCACCGAAGTTGAAGTCGGCAGAACCATCGGTCAGGCTCGTCACCTCAACCGTCTTGGCATTGGGCAGCACGCTCTGAGCGTTGGTGTTCGTTGCCGTCAGCTGGAAGTAGAAGGTCTCGCCGTCCTTCATGTCACGGCCGGTGAGCGTCTTCGTGCCATGGATGGCGTCAGCGCCCGTCAAGGTAGCGTCGTCCGGATCGTAGGTGTTCTCGAACACGAGGTTCTGCGGGTTGTTATAGGGAGCCAGCACCGTTGCGACGATGTGCGTACCGTCGCCGTCGGTTACCTCCTCGACGCTGATCTGAACCGTATGCTCAGCATCGCTGTAGGTCATACCAGCCTCGTTAGTATTAATTTCGGTCACCTTATAGACATACGTGTTACCCGCGTCGTTACCGTCGAAGGTAATCGTCGGGAAGGTGAAGTTCTCGCCCACGTTGGACGTAGTGACCGCATTGTCCTGTGCGTTATCCGGCATCGGGGTATTCGCAGCAGCGATCGTCAGATCGTCGGCGTTGCCGCTATCGGTCACAAAGCCGCCCTGAGCCTCAAGCTTGAAGCTGAACTTACCGCCCTCGTAGGGATTGTCTCCCGTGGTGTCGTTGTAAACCTTCTTGCCCTGGATGCCCTCGGTATCGGTGCTGGCGTTGTAGGTGTTCTTGAAGGTCATCGTATCGCCCTCAACAGGCGTGCCCTCGTTCTCCGTATTCGCCAGGTTGCCGCCGTCGTCGTACATAAGCTCGATCTTCACCGAGTCAATGACGAGCGATCCGGTTCCGTTGTCGCCAACCATCACGGTTACACGATAGATGGCGTCGGAGTAATCGATTCCGGCGATGGGCTGCTCGGGGTCACCATTCTCCTGGATGGTGTAACGATACTCACCAGGTGTATCGAAGGTGATGTCCCCGAAGGATGCCGTATACGCGTCCGTGCTGGCATCAACGGTTACAACGGTACCCTCGGGCACGGGCACCGGGTTAACGCCCGAAGGCGCGCGGAATCCGGCAATCGTGAAGTCGAAGGAGTCGGTGTCGCGCCAATCGCGGCCCTCGAGGTTCTTCTGA
>UMCH01036846.1_pt1 | contig 58694 bp, 54 predicted proteins | sample 1964201 | NCBI WGS metagenome assembly UMCH01 (sample SAMEA4835965, study PRJEB28245) | human gut metagenome | biome: gut microbiome; material: fecal sample | place: Denmark | collected 2008 | reverse complement strand
CCTACGTTATTTTTGCGCAGGTGAAGTTGTCTGATACAGCTCATAAAACGCTTTTCTTTGTTCCATCAGTTGTTCAAAGGTTCCGCACTCCTGAAGGCTTCCATCCTGCATGAGCAAAATTTCATCATACTGCTGCATGATCTTTTCATTGAGTTTATGGGTCACCATTACAATCATCATGTTCTGCTGTGACAACAGATTTTGTTCCACCTGTACTGCTGTTTTGTTATCCAGTGCGGAGGTGATCTCGTCCAAAATCAGCATCTTTGGATGTCTGAGGAGTGCTCTTACCAGTCCAATACGCTGCGCTTCCCCTCCGGAGCAGGAATATTTTTCTCCCAGCACTTCGTCAAGTCCATTTGGCAATGACTGCACCCAGTCCACAAGACAGCACTGTTTTAAAACTTCAGTCAGCTCCTGCTCAGAAAAATCCTCTCCCAGCGTAATATTTTCCCGCACACTGGTCTGGAAAACATGGATATCCTGTGGAACATAGACGATGTCCTGTTCTGGGGTAAAGCTGCAAGGATAATAAATTTCCCCGTCATCTTTGTGATAACAACCCGCAAGCAGTTTTGCCAGGGTGGATTTTCCGCTTCCGGATTCCCCAACAAGCGCATATTTTTTCTTCGGGAAAAAGCTCTTTGTAACATGGTGCAGTCCCTTATCCCGCCCTGGATAGGAAAAGCTAAGCTCCTGACACTGTAAACTGTCCTGCTCTCCTTTTACCATTGACTCATCTGGGCGGTAACAAAGGATTGCCTGACATTTTTCCGCAATCGGCTTTACCGACTTAATCTGGGATAACAGTGCCGGAACCTGTTCCAATGGTGCAACCACACCGCCGGACAACTGAGTAATTGAGAGTATCAATCCGGCACTCATCTTTCCGGCAATGACCAGAAATCCTCCGGTAACCAACGTCAGAATATTCATCGCATAGCTGCACAGAATGGAGATCCAGGTTGCAAAATACATCTTGCTGCTGTTCTTTCTGCCGCTTTCCTCGGTCTGTACATTGATTTTCTGATGCTGCTTTTCAAAGTAATCAAAGCAGTGACAATTCTTGATGGTCAAAAATCCATCCAGAATGTCCTTTACCCTTGCAATATACTCTCCTCTGCGGGCAGAATACTCCTCCTGCTGTCTGGTCAGTCCCTTGCCCAGAATTTGCGGAATCAAAATGGAAATCAGGCCGATCACAATCAAAATCACAGTAATGATCGGACTTAGTGCAGACACTGCCAAAAAAGAAACAACAAAGCTCCACACCACACGGTACACCATCAGTTTTGCCTCAAAATAATCCTGTGCCAGCACACCGACGTCGTTATTTAAAATCGACAGATAGCTGCCTTCATTTTCTTTGCAAAAACGCTGATAGTCAAACGAAAGAATAGAACGATACAAATCTTCTTTTAAGTTGATTTTTACCGATGCTAGTATCCTGAATTTTGTCTGGTTGACTGCTGCTAATCCCAGTGCATCCAAAACGCCCCACAAAATACAGCCCAGAGATGCCCGGACAAAAGCAGGAAGGTCCCCGCTCAGTGCGGTATCAATCACCGGCTGAAAGGAGAGCGCAAACAGAATGGATGCCATACAGGAAAGCGGTACAAAAACAAGGTACAGCCCATAGGTCCACTTTTTCTTTCTGAAGTAATGATTCATTTTTTCTCTTCTCTCTCTTTGGATTTCCACATCGCAAGCGCTATTATACCACACCAAAAGAAAAAACGCACCCGGTTGGATGCGTTTTTTATCTTTGGATCATAATACTTTATCAGGTCATTATGCCTGCCAAAAACGATCGGACAGTTCTTTTTGATCCGGCGGACATACAATATAACCTACACTGACTTTGTTTCCCGTTGCTTCATACATTTTCCGGGCCAGCTCCTCACCAAATGCCCCGCACACTTCAATTGCGCCAAAGCCCTGCTCTGCAAGTTCTTTTGCCATCTGGACTGCCTGCTCCGGGGAATTTACAGTGATCATGTGGGTCTCGACCTCCTCGGTCTCAAACACAGCATAGTCTCGTTTGGTATCATACTGTGCATCCATCATCATCATTGCAAATTTCTTCTTGGACTTCATCAAAATCACCTTTCTGTTTGTGTCTTTTTTTCATTATATCATATAAAGTCATTTCCTTCCACAAAAAACTTGTGGAAATTTATAATTCATGGTATAGTCATTAGGAAATGAACTCCCAAAGAAATGGAGGAAGATTATCTTGAAAAAATTATTTGGACTTGCTCTTGCTTCTGCGGTTGCCGGACTGTGTGTGGCTGCCGTAAAAAAAGACAAAACAAAACAGCAGACTCCTGCACTGGAACTGCCGATTGTTCCTTCCAAACCGGGCCACAGCAAAAAAGCCATTTTGGTTGTGAGCTTTGGTACAAGCTATGAGGAAACCCGCGAAAAAACAATCGGTGCCATCGAAGAAGATTTTCGCCGCGCGTTTCCTGACTTTGAAGTGCGCCGCGCCTTCACCAGCGGTATGATCATCCGCAAATTAAAAGAGCGCGACGGCATCGAAATCGATTCGGTCAAACAGGCACTGCAAAAACTGTTTGACGAAGGATTTGGCACCGTTATCTGTCAGCCGACCCATGTGATGAACGGATTTGAGTTTGACGACGTCCGCAAAGAGGTAGACTCCTGGAAAGGACGTTTTGCAAATATTGTCTGCGGCTGGCCGCTGCTCACCTCGTTTGAGGATTATCCAAAGGTTACCCGTGCACTGCGGGAAGAATTTTCCGATATTCAGCCGGATACTGCTCTGGTCCTGATGGGCCATGGCACCGAACATCCTGCAAACGCAACCTACTCCGCTTTGGATTACCGCCTGAAAGCAGAAGGCTGCAAAAACTTCTTTATCGGTACTGTGGAAGGCTATCCGGATCTGGAAACTGTCAAGAAGGAAGTAGAAGCTATCCATGCCAAAAAGGTAGTTCTGGCTCCGCTGATGGTGGTTGCCGGTGACCACGCTATCAATGATATGAGCGGCGACGATGATTCCTGGCAGCAGGTATTTGAAGCTGCCGGATATGAAACTCAGGTTGTATTAAAGGGTCTGGGAGAATATCCGTCTATCCGTAAAATTTATCTGGAACACTGTGTGGACTGCATGCAGAAACTGTCCGGTGAGATTTCTCTGTAGAGAAAAGAGGAAATATTTTTGCAGGAATAATTCCTTTTTGTGCAAAAATATGCTATCCTTAAGGTAAGGTAGTTGTTTTTCCTGACAGTTTATTGGAAATGGAGGAATCAGCCATGATTTTAGTAGACAATCATAAAAAATGTTCGGCTGTTGTACATTTTGCATTTCAGGATTCCCTTGCAGAAAGCGGTCTGTCCAAACAGATTTTATCCATCTTTGACGCTTCCCGCTTTTCGGAATTTCATACCTTCCTCAAATCCACCCTCCACGTCTGGATTGGTCTGGGCGAGGAAAAGGATCTGACACTCACCCATGTAAAATCCGCTGCAGCGCTCGCTTCCAAAACGATGCGCAAATTAAAGCAGAAAGAATATCTGGTGGACGCTTCCCCGATCGTTTCCCTTTATGGCATCGACAGCGTCTACGACCTCACCACCGGTTTCATGCTGGGATTGTACCACTATGAAGGTCATTACAGCAAGGTACAGCCAAAGTATGATTTTAAGGCATACCTGCAGGGCTTTGAGGACGAACATCAGGCAGAGATTCAGGAAATTGTCAACAAGTCGGCAAATATCGCTGATGGTGTCATGATGGCAAGAGACTGGGTCAACATGCCTGGAAATCTCTTAAATCCGGTTACCTTAGCAGAAAAGATCGCCGCAGAAGGCAAAGCTTCCGGCTGTGAAGTCAAGGTGGTTGACATTGAAGAAGCCAAAAAGCTCAATATGAATCTTTTCTTGAGCATCGGACTGAGCAGTGATTATCCATGCAGCGTTGTTGTTCTGCGCTATATGGGCAATCCGGATGACAAGGAAGTGACCGCACTGGTCGGCAAAGGTGTTACCCTCGATACCGGCGGTTACTCCTTAAAGAGCCGCGATGGTTTAATCAATACCAAGGGCGATATGGGCGGAGCTGCTGCTGTCACTGCGGCTGTCTGTGCTCTGGCTAAAAACAAGGCAAAAGCCAATGTGCTTGCCGTTGTTCCGATTGTAGAAAACCGCCTGTCCAATTCCTCCACCATCCCTGGCGATGTTGTGACCGCTATGAACGGCAAAACTGTTGAGATCCTCAGCACCGACGCAGAGGGCCGTATGATTCTGGCTGATGCGATTACCTATGCAATCCGCGTAGAAAAAGCAGACCGTATCGTTGACGTTGCTACCCTCACTGGTGCCATTGCTGCTGCATACGGCAAGGTACGTGCAGGACTGATGACCAATGATGACTGCTTTGAAGACGAGCTTCTGCGTGCCGGCGCAAGAGCAAGCGAAAAATACGTCGATCTTCCAACCGATGAAGAATACCGCGAAATGGTAAATGGCCGCGTTGCCGATCTTGCAAATTCCACCCGTTCCGGCTGCGGCAGTATCGTTGCCGGACTGTTCCTGCGCGAGTTTGCCGAAGATCATCCATGGATTCATCTGGATATCGCTGGTGTTGCCCGTGTGGACAAACCGCTGTACGAGTTCCAGTCCGAGGGCGCAACCGGTGCTTCTGCCGCTACTATGTATTTTCTGATGGACCGTCACTTTACTGCGGCGGACCGATTCTAATAAAGGAGGGGTTTCCCCATGAAAAAACCATTGCTGGAGTGTTGTGTTGACACCGTTGAATCTGCTGTTGCTGCAAAGGAAGGCGGCGCAGACCGTTTGGAACTGTGTGCAAACCTGATTATCGGCGGCACAACTCCTGACATCAATCTTTATCATCGCATCCGTGAAAAATGCGACATCCTCATCAATCCAATTATCCGTCCAAGATTCGGCGACTTCTGCTACTCCGACGAGGAATTCGAGATCATCCGCCGCGATGTCAAGATGTTCCGTGAAGCAGGCGCTGATGGCGTTGTAATCGGTATCCTCAAACCAGACGGAACTCTCAATCTGGAGCAAATGGCAATCCTGATGGAAGAAGCAGGCGACATGAAGGTCACCATGCATCGTGCATTCGATGTCTGCGTCGATCCAATGGCAGCTCTCCAGCAGGCAAAGGATCTGCACATCAGCACCATCCTCACCTCCGGACAGAAAAACACCGCTATGGAAGGAAAAGACCTTCTGTGCACCTTAGTAAAGGAAGCTGGCAATGATATCGATATCATGATTGGCAGCGGCGTCAAAGCAAGTGTCATCGAAGAACTGGCTCCTCTGACCGGCGCAACCACCTTCCACATGTCCGGCAAGATCACTCTGGACAGCCCAATGATCTACCGCAAGGATGATGTCAGCATGGGTCTTCCACTGGTCAGCGAATACACTCTCTGGCAGACAAGTGCGGAAGAGATCAGAAAAGCAAGAGAAGTTCTTGACCGCGTTTGCAAATAAATCTTAATACATGAAAATCACCTCAGGAACAGGAGATGCTCATTATGTCCAATGTATCGTTTTCTTCCCTGCTCTGCGAAAAAGCAGAACAGTATTTTCAGGCTGCCCGTCCTTACTTCGGCGGCCGTGAACAGGAAATTCTGGAAAATCTCAATCAGTGCAATGACAATCAGAAGGTTTGCATGAAATATCTGTATGGCACTATGCCAATCAGCGATATCGCAAACTATGATTTTTCCCTTTTCTTAAAATATGTTGATCATGCACTCTTTCTGCGTGAAAACACACCATGGTGCAAAGATATTCCAGAGGATATCTTCTTAAACCATGTTCTCTACTACCGCATCAACAACGAAGATATCGTGGACTGCCGCCGCGACTTCTATAATCTGTGCTGGCCGCGACTGGTGAATGCCGGCAAAACCTCCAGCATGAAGGAAGCTGCTCTGGAACTCAACTACTGGTGCTTTGAAAATGCTACCTACCGTCTGACCGACGAGCGTACTGCAAACCCACTGACCGTTCTGCGCTGTGCTTATGGCCGCTGCGGTGAAGAATCCACCTTTGCTACCACTGTATTCCGCAGTGTTGGTATCCCAACCCGTCAGATCTACACCCCAAGATGGCCTCATTGTGATGACAACCATGCATGGATCGAAGTATGGTGCGATGGTGACTGGCATTACCTCGGCGCATGCGAACCGGAAGAAGTTCTGGACAAAGGCTGGTTCACCGCTGCTGCTTCTCGTGCAATGATCATCCACAGCCGTATGTTCTCCGACTATGTAGAAAACGAAGAGATCGTTACCCACGAAGGTCTGACCACCATCTGTAACGAACTCAAACGCTATGCTGACACTCAGACCTTCTCGGTTAAAGTTGTAGATAACGGCAAACCGGTAGAAGGTGTTGCAGTCCGCATTGAACTGCTCAACTACTCCGAATTCTTCCCGATTTCCACTCTCATCTCCGATGCTAACGGTGAGGCTTCAATCACTCTGGGTCTGGGCGATTTACATATCCATGCTGTCAAAGACGGCAAATTTGTTACCCGTCTTGTAGATTCCAGAAAAGAGCCATCGGTTGTAATCGACTTCTCCAAGGCATCCGACAGCCAGACCGAGGAATTGAACGGCGAAGAATATGATGTTGTTCCACCAAAGGACAATATGAAGTTTGCTGTTCGCCTGACCGATGAGCAGAAAGCAACCCAGCAGAGAAAATTTGACGCTGCTGCTGATCTGCTGCACAAAAAAGAAGGTAACTACCATACCGAAGATTCCGCTGCAAAAGCTGCAGCTGCTCTTTCCTTAAACGGTGTCTGCGCTGAATACGCTGCAAAAGCACTGTTTGACGCAAAAGGCAACGCTTCCGAGGTAGAAAAATTCCTCAAGGCTGCTTCTGATGATGCAAACCGTGAACTCAGAGCAAAACTGCTGAATGTCCTGACTGTAAAGGATAAGACCGACCTGTGCGCTGATGTACTGGAAAGCCACCTGGCAGAAGCTTGCCCACAGGGTGATCTGCCAGAAGACATCTATGTTCCATACGTCCTCTCCCCTCGTGTTTCCAACGAAAAACTGACTGCATGGAGAGCAGCTCTGTCCGCTTCCTTTGATGAAGCACAGAAGAAAGCATTCATTGCAGATCCGGAAGCTCTGTGGAACTGGATTCTGGAACACGTATCTTCCAATGATAGCCGCGAATACAGCACTCTGATTGCTGCTCCGGACAAGATCATGAAGGTTGGCTACGGTTCCTATCTGTCCAAGAAGGTTCTGTTTGTTGCTGTCTGCCGTACTCTGGGTGTTCCTGCAAGACTGAATCCAGAAACCAAAGCAATTCAGTTCTACCGTGATGGTGCATTCCACAACGTAGAAAAAGCAAACAAGGCAAAAACTCTCCCATTCACTGTTGTTTCCGGCGATGATACCAAGTGGGTATATTTCCAGAACTGGAGCCTCGGCATCCTGCACGACGGCATCTACAATACTCTGGACCTGAGCGAAAGAGAATGGGCTGACGGCAAGGTTCTGCTGGATCTGGCTCCGGGTGCTTACCGCCTGATCACTGCAAAGAGAATGCCAAATGGAAGCTTGTTCACCAAGGAATATCGCTTTACTGTCGGCGAAGGTCATGCAAACAACCTGACTATCCGTCTGCGCGACACCAAGATCTCTGATATGCTCGAGAATATGGACATCCTGCCATTCTCCCTGAAGGACAAAGATGGCGGCAAGATCGAAGCAGAAAAACTGACTGCTGGCAAAGCAAACATCCTGTTCTGGCTGGAAGAGGGCAAGGAACCAACTGAGCACATTCTCAACGAGCTGATCGAACATCATGTCCGCTACAATGCTTTGGATGCACAGCTTGTCTTTATCATCCGCAGCGATGAAGCAAAGAAAAATCACACCTTGGCAAAAGCGCTTGAACTGCTGCCAAACGTTACCATCTGCTACGATGACTTCCGTGAAAACGTTTCTTCCATTGCAAGAAGAATGTATGTTGATCCGGATAAACTCCCACTTATCGTTGTCACCAAACCAGGCCTCAACGGTATCTTTGCAACCAGCGGTTATAACGTTGGTATGGGCGACCTGCTCATCAAGATTCTTTCTGAATAATTCCTATTTTTCAGGCGGTACTGCTTATACAGTACCGCCTGTTATTTTGTGCTTGTTTGATATGATAGAATATGTTATAATCATTTTGTGAAACTTTTATGTTTGAGGGTGATTAAATTGACCAAAAAGCGACAAAATAATATAGTAGTATTCCTGTTACTTTTCTTTCTTGTTCTTTTTTCTGGATTCAGTTTACATATGATGCGCACCTCTCTTCTGGATAACGCACAAATTTTAGGTTCAGAAATTGCAGCAGGTTACTCGATGCAGGAAGACGTTTATCTGAATGAATACGCTACTATTTTAACCAATGCTGCAACAGCCGTCCATATACGATTAGAGCAGCAGGATGATATTTCGGTCATCAGACAATGGCTGTCCGATTATCAGGATTACATTGAGGAAACCACTGAAATCAAAGGAATTGAAATATATGCCGCAGTATACGGAAAAATAGCCGGTGCAACCTATTGGGAAGGAGATGAAGTGATCGACCCAACTCAAACAAATTGGTACCAGATGGCAATAGAAGCAAACCGTAAAATCATCTATACCCCCACCTATATCGACCAGCGTTTGAACACCCCCACCTTTACTATGGCAATGCGCGTTGGAAGTACGGATGCTGTTGTCGCAGTGGATATCTACCCGGAACAGTTTAGCGGATGGTCAAGTATGGATTCCCTTCCAGAAGGCAGTCGATACTTCCTGTTTGATTCTCAGGGATTTCTCCTGCATTACAATGGATTTGATAAATCTGAAATTTCCGATTTTGACTCTTATACCGAAGAGTTATTTTCAGAAATAAAAAAGGGACTTCACGATGTTTCCTCTTCTTACGTTACTGATCCAGATGGTGAAAAGCGTGGCGTATACTACAGTGTGACTCCAAATGGATGGTACTCTGTCATCACTATCCCTTACGATTACCTGTTGAGAGGTACTGAAAAAATCTCTATTTTCTACCTTTCTTCTATTGCATTTATTTCGATTCTATCCGTTCTATTTCTTGTTCGGGATTGGCATTTAAACCAAAAAGTAAAATTGACCAACGATGTTGTCCGTGTATTGGGCAATTCTTATTATGCACTGTATTTAGTCAATGTAGAACAGGGCACTTATACCATCATCAAAGCATCTGATTATGTCCGCCAGAACCTCCCTGAAAAAGGAACATATATGGACTTTCTGCACACACTCAAGGATATTACTCAAGCAGATGTCTACCATGATATTGAGCAAACTTTTTCTTTGCAAAATATTCGTGAGCTAGTCAAAAAGCGTGTCAAGAACTTTGGCGGTGACTTCCAGCGTTTGTTTAACGACCAGTATCGCTGGGTTAATATTCGAATGCTATTTGATGAATCACTTCGACCAAACGAGGTTATCCTCTGTTTCCGCGACATTGAAGAAGAAAAACAGGCACAGCTCAATTACAACAAACTGTTGCAGGATTCTTTGAAAACCAGCCAGGAAATTGCTAAAACAAAGAATATGTTCTTCTCCAATATGTCGCATGACATGCGTACCCCGCTGAATGCGATTATCGGTCTTTCCGAACTTGCTTCCAACCATCTGTCCTCTCCGGATAAGATCAAGGAATATCTGCAGAAAATCAATCTCTCCAGCAAACATCTGTTGGGACTGATCAATGACATCCTTGAAATTTCTCGTTTGGAACAGGGTAAACTGGAACTGAACAAAGCTTCTTTCCCAATCCAGCAGGATATGCAGGAACTGTTCTCCATCTTTGAGATTCAAGCGCAAAAAAATGAAAAGCATTTTTCCAGCAAATTTGAGATTCAAAACAAAGTTGTCATTGGTGACTGGTTCCGCATCCAGCAGATTTTGAACAACCTTTTGTCCAATGCAATTAAGTATACCCTCCCCGGTGACCACATCGATGTCACTGTCCGCGAAATTCCACACGAAGGAAGCGGATACTCCGATTTCCAAATTATTGTCAGTGATACCGGTGTTGGTATGGACAAAGATTTTTTGGAAAAACTGTTTATTCCGTTTGAACGCGATGTCCGCTTTGGTGCAAAAAATGTTTCCGGTACCGGACTTGGCATGCCGATTATTCAAAATCTGATCATGCAGATGGATGGCGAAATCAATGTTGAGAGTGAACTTGGAAAAGGTTCTGTCTTTACAGTAACACTTCCTCTTTATCTGGAACAAAACCAGAATCACGATACTGAAAAAGCAAAATCATCCGAACAGTATCAGTTGGAAGGAAAACACGTTCTTTTGGTGGAGGATAACGAAATCAATATGGAAATTGCCACCGAGATCCTTACCATCAAAAACATTCATGTTACTCAAGCATGGAACGGAAAAGAAGCCGTTGACCTCTTCTCCTCTTCCGAACAGGGTACTTTTGACTTTATCCTGATGGATATGCAGATGCCGGTCATGGGCGGATGCGAAGCAACCAAACAGATTCGTTCCCTGCCGCGTGAAGATGCAAAATCCATTCCGATTATTGCGGTAACCGCCAATGCTTTCTCGGAAGATATTGCTGAAACGATGGCTGCCGGTATGAATGCCCACATCTCCAAGCCGATCGATCTGAATATTCTTTATTCCACACTCGAATCTCTTTCTTAAATTGAGAAAGAAGACAAAATAAAAGCTGTGCAGGAAATTCCTGCACAGCTTTTTTCGTTGTGATCTTTGTATTATTTGCTGATCGGAGCAGTTGCTTTCTTCATCCATTTTTCTGCTCTTTCGCTCAGGTATGGAGAAACTGTCTCGTAAGCATGACGGTTAAAGTCATTGAGCCAATCGATTTCTTCCTGAGTCATCATTTCAACTTTCAAAGGTGTGGTGTCAATTGGAACAACGGTAAAGGTATCAAAATGATAGAACTGACCGTATTCTGTCTTTTCTCCTTTGACAACAACTGCTGTATTTTCGGTACGGATACCGTGGCTGCCTTCAGTATAGATACCTGGCTCGATGGTCAGAACCATACCTTCCTGCAGCTTGATGTCTTTGTTGCCCAGGCTCTGTGGACCTTCATGAACGCCCAGCATATAGCCGACACCATGACCGGTACCACAGCGGTAATCCAGACCATATTTCCACAGAACACCACGGCAGAGAATGTCCAAACCGTAGCCGGTCATACCTTCTTTAAATACTGCGGTGCTCATTGCGATAACGCTCTTGAGAACCAGAGTATAGTCGCGGCGCTCCTCATCGGTCAGCTCACCCATTGCAAAGGTACGGGTGGTATCGGTTGTACCGGTCAGATACTGACCGCCGCTGTCGTTGAGCAGGAAGTGACTTCTTTCGATAACAGCAGAACCCTCTGTCTTTGGTGCATAGTGCATCATTGCTGCATTGTCGCGGTAAGCAATGATAGCGGTGAAGCTGTCACCTTTAAAGTGATTGCGCTGTTCACGGAAGGAATGAAGTTTTTCGGATGCCTGGTATTCGCTGATGGTTTCGCCATTTTCCAGTGCCTCAAACAGCCATGCATAGAATTCTGCTTCTGCAATACCATCCTGCAGGTATGCTTCATATGTATTCTTAGTTTCTACCTCGTTTTTGAGGGCTTTCATCAGTTTAATCGGGTTATCTGCCGAAACAACACTCAGGTGTTCGTTGTTCTGTACAATGTGATAGAGGCTGTAATTGAGCTCTTTCTGATCACACAGAACGCGCAGATCCTTCTTCATATTTTCCAGATATCCAAAGATATCTTCGTATGGACGCATGGTAATGCCGTTTTCGGACAGAACACGCAGAACGCTGTCATTTACTCTTGCTGTGTTGGTAAACAGAATTGCGTCTTCCTGAGAAACATAAGCATAAGCAATTGCAACTGGTGTGCATGCAACGTCATTAGCACGGATGTTGTACAGCCATGCAATACCATCCAAGGTATTTACTACAATTGCATCTGCTTCTTTTTCACGCAGTTTTTCTCTTAATTCAGAGATTTTTTCTGCTGCGGACTTGCCGGCATATTCTACCCCAAGGTTATAGATTTCGGTTGCACTTTCTTCCGGACGACCTTCCCAGATTTCGTTTGCATAGTCGATCTGGTTGTTGATCTGGATATTTTTCTTTGCAAATGCATCCTTCATGATCTGTACATAGGAAGCGGAGAACAGTTTACCGTTAATTCCTACAACAGCATTTTCTGGAAGCTCTTTTGCCAGATATTCATAAACTTTTGGTGTTTCAGGCTCATTCATCTTAAACAGAACGCCTTCGCTTCCTGCAAGCTGTTTTTCTGCCTGAACATAATAACGACCATCAGTCCACAGACCTGCGATACTCTTTGTGATAACAAAGGTACCTGCCGAACCGGTAAAGCCGGACAGCCAAGCTCTTGTTTTCCAATGGTCGGAAAAATATTCACTCATATGTGGATCTGCACTTGGAACGATGACAGCATCAATTCCATTTGCCTGCATCATTTCTCTGATTTTTGCAATTTTTTCGTTTACAGTCATCTTTCTTCTTCCTCCGGTTTCTGATAAGAGTTGCTTGAATTTTTCATCTTTCACTCTGATTTTTCAAACCATATTTAGTATAGCACATTTCTTTTGACTTACAAGACTTTTTTTAGAATTTTTTACCATATTTTTGATTTTTTCATTTTAAAACATAATTTCTTCTGTTTTTTAGTTGAATATGCTGTTTTATTGTATAAAATCTCACAGTGAAATATTTTCCGTAAGAGAACAAAGACACCGATACCTCAGAAAAGGTTACCGATGTCTTTGTTGTGCAGCTTATTTCTCGGACAGAATGGTATCAATTCTCTTTTGTAAAACATCCATCTGATTTTCCAGATTGCCAATGATAGGTGCTCCGATGATGTTTCCTTCCTTATCCACAACATAAGTGGTAGGATATCCCAGGATTTCTGAGATAAAATCCTGATAAAATGCTTTCTCCGGGTCGGGAGAAATATTCTGGAAGGTTACTCCTTTTTCTGTCAGGATTTTGCGGGAGGTCTCCAGATTCTCTTCACTCTCTCCGGAATCTGTTCCCACCCCAATCAAATTGATATTTTCTGCTTTCAAATTTTGGTACATTTCCTCCAACTGAGGCATTTCTTCGATACAGGTTCCTCAGCCGTTGTTCCAGAAGTTGACAATGGTCACATCATAGTCAGAAAAAACTTCTTCAGTGATCTGATTTCCCTCCATGTCCACTTCTGAAAAGCTTGGGAAAGGCTCCTTAGAAACTAACTGATCTTTGGAAGAACATCCTGCCAGCATTGTCAGGAACAATGCGCAGGAGATAAAAGCACAGGCTATTTTTCGCATCCTGCTTTCTCCTTTCTTTCTGATGCTTTCATACAAAATGTCCGACAGATTGCGTGATGTGGGCATGCCCTCACACAGTCTCCACATCGGATACATTCTGGATGATTTGGTGTTTTATAAACTTCTACATCCATTTTACATACATGACTGCATGCCTTGCAGGAAGTACATTTTTGCTGATCTACCTCCAAACGGTAAACGGAAATTCGGTTAAACAAGGAATAAAAAGCCCCTAGCGGACAAATCCATTTACAGAAGGGACGGTAAAAAAATACTGACAACAAAATCACTGCTAGCAAGATACAGCTTTTCCAGCTGAACAACCATCCCAAGCTTGCCCGAATTCCAGAATCTGCAATTGCAAGCGGAATACCACCTTCCAAAATTCCTGCAGGACAGATATATTTACAGAAAAATGGATCACCCATACCAATTTCATTCACAACTGTGATTGGCAGGATAAGAACAAACAGCAACAAAATAATATACTTAACTTTTGTGAGAATCCTAAACGGTTTTGTGCTGAATTTTTTACTTGGAATTTTGTGCAGAAGTTCCTGAAACCATCCGAACGGACAGAGAAAACCACAGACTAACCGTCCCAACAAGACACCAACAAAAATCAAGAATCCAACAACATAATAAGAAAACTGATATTTGGAAGATCCGATTACTGCCTGAAGTGAACCGATCGGACAGGAACCTGCTGCACCAGGACAGGAATAACAATTAAGCCCTGGAACGCACAAAGATTTTAAATTGCCTTTATAAATCTTTCCTCCCAGAAAATTCCCCAGAAATGGATTGGTCGCCAAAGTAGCTGCAAGCTGTATTTTCCATCGGTTTTGCTTTTTCTTTTTATCCAATGCCAACACACTCCAGACAGATATTAATTCCCTTGCTCAAAACCACCGCAGCTTCATTTCTCCAGACTCCTATACCCATTAACAGGATTGCCGCAGCAAAAATCGATATCGTGATTTTCCTCATTGGCTGACTCCCACGGTCATTGCTACCATTCCGCCATCCTGTGATGCTGCATCCTGTTGTTTGCTCTGTTCTACAAAACTAGCTGCGGAATCTTTTAAGTCCTCAGCTTCTACCTTTCCATACCATGCAGACAGGAAAGAACCGTTTACATACCAAGAAGCAGTGTTTTCCATTTCTTCTACCATTCCAACATTATTTCCCATCGCCTCTTTTAGCGAATCGTTATAAAGAATGACCGGGAATGGCGCTTCGGCAAACATTTCTGCATCTTTCTCCCCTTTGTTACAGACCACAACCTCTGCTCCTGCCTTCTGGATTTCCGGATAAGCATTTACAATTTCCTGATAATAATTCACTGCTTCTGAGCTGGCAGGATCAATAAAGGCAAAAAAGGTTACATCTGCAACATCATCCCGGGTAAACTCCTCACCCGACATTGTATGAGTTGTAAATTCTCCAATTGCATGATAGGCTACTTTATCAATGGCTGGTACAGATAAAGATTCCTGATACTCTTCTGCCCATTCCTGTGTCACCCATCCTTTTTCTACGGCATCCTCTACGGTAATACTGCCATCGGCAATTGCCTGCTCTACCTCTTCCTGTGTTGGTTTATTTGTACACGCTGTAAGTGTCGCTGCAAGCGATGCCGCACACAGCAAAGCAACCAAAATTGCTGTAAACTTTTTCATAAAAAATACTCCTTTCTGTCGCTTTCGCGTTTTCCAGAAAGGAGTATAGCATATCGGATATAAAGTGGATGTTAAGATGGAAAAATAACTCTGAAAATACTGCCGCCGCCCTGATGTTCCAAAACGCAGATGCTCGCACCATGCCGTTCCAGAATCTTTTTGCAAACTGCAAGCCCAAGCCCGCTTCCGCCGACCAGCCGACTTCTGGATTTATCGATGCGAAAGAAAGGTTCAAATACCAGTTCTCGATATTCCGGCGGTATCCCTTCCCCTTCGTCGATGACATCGACCAAAATGTGGTTCTCCTGATGTTTTGTTCTGATAGAAACATGGCTTGACGGTGCACTATATTTGATGGCATTCTCGATCAAATTATAAAAAACGCGCTCCAGAAGATTATCCTGTCCCTGTACGACACAATTTTCTCCATCCAGTGTCAGGGTAATCTGTTTTTCTTCCGCAACGCAGGACAGTTCCTCCGCTACATCCGAAATCAGCAGATCCAGTGGCACATCCCGACGTTCTTCTAAAGGAAGGTCTCGACTAAACCAAAGAAGCTCCTCAATCAGCGCATTCAATCTGTCAAGCTGTTGATTCATCGAAGCTATCAGTGAATCTACATCCTCCAAACGCTGCTCTGACATCGAAAAGACATCCAGCTTTGCCTGCATTACCGCCAGTGGAGTTCGCAGTTCATGCGCTGCATCTGCGGAAAACTGCTTTTGCAGCTCAAAAGCATGCTGAAGCTGCTTTAGCATATGATTAAAGGAAACAGTCAATTGTTGAATTTCATCCGCACTTTGCGGGATAGGAATTTGTTTTTCCAGATTGGTTGCATTGCGTTTTCTACTTCCTGCGAAAGGGTACAAATTGGTTTGAGCACGTATCCTGATGCAAAATAGGTTGCCAGACTTCCCACTGTCACAATACAGATCGTTGCAACAATGCTTTCGGTACGAAATACATGATAAGACTTTTGTGCTTCCGATGTAATGGCCGGCTGAATTTCTTCCAATGGAAAAAACAGAACATCGCCTTCTTGCACTGCCACACTGGGCTGCAGCTCGATGGCTTCGACCATCTTATTGGCAGAAAAGTTGGACAAAAAAGCAAGAACCGTACAGGAAACAAACAGAAAGACACTTGCCGTCAGAGTAAACCGAAGTCTCAGCGAAATTTTTTTCATGGCAGCAGGTAACCCTCCCCAATTTTTGTCTGAATCGGGTCTTTTCCCAGTGCTGCTTTCAGCTTTTTGCGCATTGCCGAAAGATGAACCCGTATCGAATTGCTCATTGGATCAGCATCCCCATTCCAAACATGGTCAATCAGTTCCTGCTGGGTGATCAGCTTTCCTGGATGCATCATAAAATATTCCAGTATCGCCAATTCTTTTGCTGTAAAGTTGATTTTTCTACTCCGACGCTCGCAGTTCGGTTGAGTGTATCCAGCGCTAAATCACCTAAACGAAGAACATTGCTTGGCTGAATAAACTGACGATTCAGCAATACTCTGATCCTTGCCTCCAGTTCTGCAAAATGAAATGGTTTGGTCAGATAATCGCTTGCTCCCAGTGTAAATCCGGAAAGCTTTGTCTCCAAATGATGGTTTGCTGACAGAATCAGCACCTTGCTTTCCGGTTTTTCCTGTTTTAGCTGTTTGAGAAGGCTCAATCCATCCATACCAGGAAGATTCAGATCCAAAACGATCAGGTCATAGTGTTCGTCCATCGCCATTTGATATCCTTGTGCGCTATCCAATGCGCTGTCCACAGCATATCCCTTGAGTGAAAGTCCTTTTAGCAGGGCATCGGCAAGTTCCTGTTCATCTTCAATCACCAAAATGCGCATACTTTCCTCCTTGCACAGACAAAAAATGGACAGCCGAGATTCCAGCTGTCCATTTTGATTTTGTAACAGAAATTGTTCTTACTGCAGATTTTCCAGATGAATACATTTTACCGGACAACCCTCTGCGCACTTGCCGCAGTTGGTACATTTTTCCGGATCAATGTGTGCGCAGTTGTTATCTACGGTGATTGCGCCGAATTCACAAACTTTTTCGCACTTCTTACATCCGATACAGCCATTGGTGCAGACCTTGCGGGTATCTGCGCCTTTGTCGTGGCTCATGCAGGTAACGTAAGTAGTCTGGCTTCTTGGAAGAATTTCCAGAATACCGTTTGGACAAGCCTTTGCACAAGCTCCGCATCCGATACACAGATCTTCCTTTACCTTTGCAATATGATCGACAATCTGAATTGCATCATATTCACAGGCATTGACACAGTCTCCATAACCCAGGCAAGCAAAGTTACAGCTTGTTCTTCCGTTATAGAAGAGTTTTGCAGCCTGACAGGTTTTTGGACCATCATAATCCATGATGTATTCGGAAGTCTGAAGATGACCGCGGCATCTTACTACTGCGCGTTTTGGCTCGATGGAACCAACCGATACGCCGAGGATCTCGCCAAGTTTTGCAGCAACAGCTGCGCCGCCGACCGGACAGAGGTTTGGCTCTGCTTCGCCAGCTGCCATTTTTGCGGCATACTCGTCACAACCTGCACATCCGCAGGCACCACAGTTTGCACCTGGCAGAACTTCTCTTAATTTTGTAACACGCTCATCCACTTCTACTGCAAAGAATTTGGATGCAACAGAAAGCAGAAGGCCTGCAATCAGACCTGCTCCGGTAACGATGGAGACAGGTACTAAAATGGTTTGTAACATAATTGCTTCGTCTCCTTTTCGTTATCTGAAGATACCGTCAGCAACGCTTGCAAATCCCATAAAGGACATGGAAACGATGGACGCTGCAACCAGAGTGATCGGAATACCCTGGAAGCTCTTTGGAAATTCTACGCTTTCCATCTTGCTTCTAACGCCTGCAAAGAGAACCATTGCCAGCATAAAGCCAAGACCGCTTCCCAGTGCATTGACCAGAGACTCCAGGAAATTGTAGTGATTTTCAAGGTTGAGCAGAGTACATCCCAGTACTGCACAGTTTGTGGTGATCAAAGGCAGATAAACACCCAGTGCTTTATACAGCGATTTCATGTACTTTTTGAGGATAAACTCTACCATCTGTACCAGAGCTGCGATAACCAGAATGAATACGATGGTCTGGAGGTAATCCAGTCCGTTTGGTGCGAGCAGATAAGTATAAATTGGCCAGGTAACAGCGGTTGCCATCAGCATAACGAAGATAACCGCAGAGCTCATACCTACTGCAGAGTCGAGCTTTTTGGATACACCAAGGAACGGACAGCATCCAAGGAATTTTGCCAGTACCACGTTCTCAACCAGAACCGAGGTGACCAGAATGTACATCAAGTTTCTAAACAATTCCATTATTCACAGCCTCCCTTTCCGGCATTTGCGCAGCCAGCCGCATTTGGACAGGACTCACAGCCAAAGCTCTTTCTCTTAACAGCCTTGCCGTTGGAGAGCTTGTTGAGCAGAGCGATAACGCAGCCAAATACCAAAAATCCGCCAGGAGCCAGAACAAAGATGGAAATTGGCGAGAAGAGGTTTACGGTAATTGGCAGACCAAACCAGGTTCCGGAACCGAGAATCTCACGGATGGAGCCGATGATCAGCAGAGCGAAGGTAAAACCAATACCCATACCGATACCGTCCAGAGCAGATTTGAACACGCTGTTTTTGCTTGCAAACATCTCAGCACGGCCAAGAATGATACAGTTTACAACGATCAGCGGCAGGAAGATACCCAGTGCGCTGTAAACATCCGGCACATACGCCTGAAGCAGAGCGCTCAGCAGGGTTACAAAGCCTGCGATTACAACAATGTAGCAAGGGATACGGACTTTGTCCGGAATTACTTTCTTTAACAGGGAAATTACAATGTTTGAGCCAAGCAGTACAAAGGTTGCTGCCAGACCCATACCGATTGCATTCTTTGCCATGGTGGTAACAGCCAGGGTCGGACAGGTTCCCAGAACCAGAACCAGAACCGGGTTCTCCTTGATGATACCATTTGTCAGGATTTGCAGATTCGATTTTTCCATCTTCCCTACTCTCCTTTCACTGTTTCATAAACCTGGAATGCACTCTCGATTGCTCTCTTCATTGCATTGGAGGAGATGGTTGCTCCACCGATTGCCTCAAAGTTTTCCATCGAGCTGTCCATACCTTCAAACTGGTTTACAAAGTCATCATTGGATACTTTGGAACCCAAGCCTGGGGTTTCATTGTTTGCCAGCACCTTGATTCTTTCGATGGTGCCATCTTCTTTCAGACCAACCATTACTTTCAGCGGATCGCTGGAGTAACCTTTGGAGGTGATGGTTACAGTATAGCCAGCGCCATTTGCAGCCTTATATACTTCCTGTACACCTTCTGGGAATTCCCCTTCGATCTGTTCGAAGGAATCTGCTTCGGTCAAAACTTCTGCACGAGCAATCTCAGCTGTTTTGCGCTCATTTTCGTCAATGATTGGCTGAGTGATCTCGTGGCTTACAGACAACAGCGCGGTGATTACCAGACAGATGATGGCAAGCACCAGCGTTGGTTTTACAAATTCATTCATTGCGTTCATTACTGCTGCACACCTCCAAACGCCTTATTGCGAACCATGCGGTTGATGTGTGGGGTAACGATATTCATCAGAAGGATGGAATAGGATACACCTTCTGGATAGGAACCAAATACACGGATAACCATGGTGATCAGCGCACAGCCCAGACCAAAGATGATTTTGCCTTTTTCGGTGATTGGAGAGGTGGTGTAATCGGTTGCCATGAAGAATGCACCGATCATCAAACCGCCGCCCAGTACCTGATACATCGGGTCAACACCGAACAGCAGGGACAGAACGAACACACCGCCGATAAAGGAAAGTGGAATGGTGATGGTGATTACTTTACGCCAGATCAGATAGATGCCGCCGATAATCAGTGCAAGCGCACAGGTTTCACCCATACATCCGCCGCGGGTTCCAAGGAACATTTCCATCAGGGATGGGAGGTTTGCGGTTTCACCAGCTGCGATCTGAGCAAGTGGTGTTGCACCAAAAACGCCTTCTACTGCTTTGCCGTTTTCCACTGCAAGCCAGCTGGTCATTGGCTGAGAGAAAGAAAGCAGCAGGAAGATACGAGCTGCGATAGCAGGGTTTGCAAAGTTATTGCCGATGCCGCCAAACAGCTGTTTTACGATAACGATTGCAAAGAAGCAGCCAACAACTGCCATCCAGATTGGCAGCTGTACCGGCAGGTTGAAGGAAAGGATCACACCGGTGACTGCTGCACTCAGGTCAGAAATGGTGTTTTCTCTGCCCAGAACACGCTCGGTCGCATATTCAAACACGATGCAGGCCAGTACACACACTGCTGTCATCAAAATTGCACGAAAACCAAAGATCAGGGTGGCAGCGATCATTGCCGGAGCCAGTGCAATCAGCACATCCCTCATAATCGTGCTGGTCGTCGCACAGTCACGGATATGCGGCGAAGCGGATACGATCAATTTATTACTCAAAGCAACTCACCTCAAACTATTTTTTCGGAGCGATTAAACGCTTGGACAGTTTATTGACGACTACCAGCTGACGTTTTGCCGGACAAGCATAAGCGCAGCATCCGCACTCGATGCAAAGGTTTACCTTGAGCGCTTTGAGCTCATTGATGTCTTTCATCTTGAATGCGGTTTCGATCAGCGATGGCATCAATCTCATCGGGCAGGCACGAACACAGCGTCCGCAGCGGATACATGCAGTTTCCTCATAATGCGGAACATCTGCTTTTGCAAAAGCAAGCAGCGCGTTGTTGTTCTTTACCAGCGGGTAGTTTACGTCGTACAGCGGAGTACCCATCATTGGACCGCCCATCAGAAGTTTTGCAGGCTCTTCTTTGAAGCCGCCGCAGAACTCGACAATGTCCTTGAAGGTCGCACCGATTGGAGCTACCACGTTTTTCGGCTCTTTGATTGCCGAACCGTCAACGGTCAGTGTCTTGGTAATCAGCGGCATACCAGTGGTCAGGTATTCGCCGATGAATGCCATGGAAGTAACGTTGGAGATGATAACACCTGCCTGGAATGGCAGCTGACCTTCCTTGATTACCTTGCCGCAGGTCTCGTATGCAATGACTTTCTCAGCACCTTTTGGATACATTGCTTTGAGCGGAACTACCTCGATGGTTGGATCGTTTGCAGATTCCTGTCTGAGTTTCTCGATTGCCTGCGGCTTGTTGTCCTCAATGCCGATGTAGACCTTGTTGATCTCCATGTACTTCTGGACTGCCTTGATGCCCTTAAAGAGCATATCCGATTTGTCCAGCATGGTGCGCAAGTCGGTAGTGATGTAAGGCTCACATTCTGCCGCGTTGATTACCAGGGTATCAACTGCGTTGAGGTCCTTGAGGTTAAACTTAACATGAGCCGGGAAGCCCGCACCGCCAAGACCAACCAGGCCGGAACATTTGAGTGCTTCCAGGAAATCCTGGTAGTTGTTCACAACCGGTGGCTGCACCTCTTCGGAAATCTCCTGTTTGCCGTCCGTTGCAATTACGACTACCTGATCGACTGCACCGATGCTGGTTGTCATCGAAGTAATCGCTTCAACGGTACCGGACACGCTGGAATGAGTTCTTGCGCTCATGAACGCCTGCGAAGAACCAATGAGCTGTCCGACCTTTACGGTATCCCCCTTTTTTACCAGCGGATCGCAAGGCGCACCCATATGCATGTGCAAGGAGATATACACCTTGTCCGGAACCGGCATGACCTGTGGAACACAGTCATTTGTGTTCTTATGGTGTGGAACATGCACGCCCGGCAATGTCTTCTTACCATTGTTAGACACGATTTTAGCCCCCATTTCTATAATTTGCCTGTCATCCTTCCGAAAACAGGCGATATCAGTACCGCCCCATAAGCGATACTGTGTATCTTTATAATAATCCCTACTTCCTATGCTCGCGCAGCTGTGTGCGGTAACGCTTAGGAATATAGGGTATTATCCATACAAACAGCTTTCCTGTGATGATGCCCACCACAAGTCCGGTCACCAGCAGAACCGGAATATAATAATACAAAAATACACTGGTCAGATATCTTGCCAGAATCAACTGGCCAATATTATGAAAGATCGCTCCGATCACGCTGAGCGTGATGTAATGAAGCGAGTGTTTGCTCAAAAAATCCACAAGCACAATCGCTGTCACGGAAAAGATGCCGCCACTTAAACTGAGCATTCCTGCAACAAATCCGCGTGTCAGCACCACAAACACCGCCTTCATGACTGCCATGGTGTATCCTGCACGCTTGCCAAGGAAAAACAGACAATACATCGTCACCAGATTGGACAATCCAAGCCGCATTCCCGGCAGAAGTCCCGGAATGACCAGCATACTTTCCAGATAGGAAAAAGCCATCGCCAGTGCAAACAGCAGACCCATCAGGCTGACTTTTGACGCTTTCTGATCGATCATAACAGCCGACCGCCCTTTCCTTTAGCTTGCATATTGATAGGTGTACGAATGTTTGTTTTCGGTGTTTGGTTCAAAATTTCCTTTCAGTGAGGGAGAGCAATAAACCGTTCCTTCCTGGTCCACAATCACCAGCTGGTACTCTTCTTCCTGCATCTTTGCAAGAGCGGCTTCTTTTCCTTCGATAAACAACGCTGTGGACATACAGTCCGCAAGCAAACCATCTTCCGAAATGACCGATACCGACAACAGATCACTGTCAGCCGGATAACCGGTCCGTGGATCAATCACGTGATGATACCGTACGCCGTCCTGTTCAAACCATCGCTCATAGGTTCCGGTGGTAGCCATGGTCTTTCCTTCCAGCGAAATCGTTCCAAGATATTCCGATTCTTCCCCCTGCGGGTCGCGGATACCAAAACGATATGCGCTTCCATCCGGCTTTTCTCCCAGCACAATCAGGTTGCCTCCAATGGAAACATAGCCGCTGGTAATCTCATACTGCTGTGCGACTTCCCGTACAATCTCGCAGGCAGCACCCTTTGCAACCGCCCCCAAGTCAATCGCTTGACCTTCCCGACGGAGCATGACCTTGTTGCCGTCGATGAGGATATCCTGATAGTTTACCAACGCTTTCGCTTTGTCGATCTCCTGCTGAGAAGGAACCTTTGGATGATCGGAAGTAATCCCCCACAAAGTAGTCAGCGGCGCGATAGTGATGTCGAAAAGTCCATTCGACTGTTCCGCATATTGTTTGGAGCGCTCGATCAGCTCCAGACACTGGTCTGAAACCTCTATGTATTCTTTCCCTGCATTTTGGTTAATCTGGCTTACCTGGCTTTCCTCCAGATACATCGAACACATCTGCTCATATTCCCGAAGTCTGCGGCTGATTTCGTCCACAGCCTGCTGACCGTTTTTTCCATAAAGCTTTTGTTCAATCACGGTATCCATGATAAAATCCATCGAAACCGCCAGTTTCCGTTTTTGAGCCTGTGTATTTGCCACAATGATTACCGCACACAATACAGCAACCGATGCCAGAAGTAACAGGATCTTTTTTGCTTTCTGCCCCACACTGTACCTCCTAACAATATCTAACATATAGTTTACCTTAGTTCCCTAAATTTTTCAACCGGATTTATGCTCTTTTTCACAAAAAAACTGAATTTTTTTGCTTCAAACTTTGGCAATTCTTTAACATTGTAGTTCTGAAGTACAACTTTCATTGTCCATTGGGACAAAGTTGTCTGACTAATAACGATCTCTTCTCCCCTATCAACAAAAAAATTTCACCGTCATGTTTGTTTTTTGGATAAAAAAAGAGTATCTGAACAATTTGTTCAGATACTCTTTGTCTCTTACGATAAAATTTGCGATTAGTCTTCGCAATGGCAGCCACAATCGCCGCAGCCACAGTCGCAATCGTCTTCATCGTCAAACTCAAAAGTCAGAGTTTCGCCGCAGTTTGGACATTCGATTTCGCCTTTGTCCAGAACACTGCTGTCGATGCAGATTTCTTCATCGCAGTTTGGGCATTTTACTTCATAGATATCTTCGTCGCAGCAGCAGTCGCAGTCATCGTCGTCGCAGCAGCAATCGTCATCATCTTCGTCATCGCCATAGAACTCATCTTCAAGGGAGCTGAGATCCTCATCAATAGCCTCGACTTCTTCATAGAGTTCCGAGGTGCTGTCTTCCAGGTCGGATACTGTGAATGCCATGTCATCGAGAACATCGAGAACTGCCTTCATGATCTTACCCTGATTTGTTGTTTCATCAACGCCGATTCCTTCAACAAGACCTTTGAGGTATGCTACTTTTTCTGTTAAAGTCATTTTAAAATCCCCCTTAGAGTTTTTTATTGATAAGCAAACTTTTGTTGGTCGCTTATTTTAAAAATTATGCACGTTCCATGTACTCGCCGGTACGGGTATCAACGCGGATCATTTCGCCTTCATTGATGAAGATCGGAACGCGGATTTCTGCGCCGGTTTCCAGAACAGCTGGTTTGGTTACGTTGGTAGCTGTATCGCCTCTTACACCTGGCTCGGTCTGGGTTACCAGCAGCTCAACAAAGTTTGGAGCTTCGGAACCGAAAATGGAACCTTTGTAAGAAAGGATTTTAACTACCATGTTTTCTTTTACGAATTTGAATGCTTCACCGAGTTTGCTTCTGTCGATCGGAACTGTCTCGTAGGATTCCTGATCCATGAAGTAGTACAGATCACCATCGTTGTAGAGGTATTCCATATCTTTTCTTTCGATGAATGCGGTTGGGAACTTATCGGTTGGGTTGAAAGTTTTTTCAACAACAGCGCCGGAGATTACGTTTCTGATCTTGGTTCTTACAAACGCAGCACCTTTACCTGGTTTTACGTGCTGGAACTCGATGATCTGGAAAACGTTACCGTCCATATCAAATGTTACGCCATTTCTGAAATCGCCTGCTGTAATCATAAAGATCCTCCATTTTGATGCATTTTTGCACCATCCGCCCAGATGCAACTTATTTTTTGTCCCGTAATCAATAACCAGCGGATCGGGACAGAATCGTCCAGACTCTGTTTTAAAAATCACTTCCGGACTTGAAGGCCTGACCAGATCGGACACGACCTTTGTATTAGAAGTCCGTCAGAAAACCCCTGTCAAACTTCGATACTATAATTTTACCGTACTATTGTACTTTTTTCAAGTCTTTTCTCCTACTGTCACAAACTTTTATTGTTTTTATGATAAAAGTTCATACATTGCCCGTACGCCCAGCAGATAGCTGTTCTTGCCGAATCCGCAGATCTGTCCGACACATACCGGTGCGATCACCGATTCGTGGCGGAATGGCTCTCTCGCGTGGATGTTGGACATGTGTACCTCTACACAAGGCTTTTTGACCGAGGAAATCGCATCGCGGAGCGCGTAGCTGTAATGGGTATAGGCACCAGCATTGATTACGATGCCATCATAGCCTTCCAGCGCTTCGTGAATTTTATCGATCAGAGCACCTTCGTGGTTGCTCTGGAAAATGTCACACTCCATCCCAAGGCTGTGCACACAGTCCCGGATCTCTTCGTTGATGGTTTCCAGCGTATCCTTACCGTAAGTTCCCGGTTCACGGATTCCGGTCAGGTTAATATTTGGTCCATGCAGTACCAGTATCTTCTTCATAACGCATTTCCCCCTAATCCTGTTCTTTCTGCCTGCAATATATCTGCTTCATGGTCAGGGCATCCTCTGCCTGTGTTCCTGCCGACTCACAGATGATGGTCGGACTTGCATTTTTGCGGACAATCATTTCCGCCACCGGTTCAAACTGTGGACCGTAAACGGTATCAGCAAAGGTCAGGTGACACTTTTCTCCACCCTTGAGCGTGTACTCAATCTTAGAAAAATGGGAATGGAACTGACTCATTCTGGAAGTACCCAGCTTGTCCTCCATCTTGTCGAACACTTCTTTGACCGCCTCAAAGCTGTTAAGTTTCCCGAAGGTTCGGGCGTTGAGATGCCCAAAATCGATGCAGGGAATAAGTCTTTCATCAATAAGACACAGCTCCAGCACCTCTTCCAGCGTTCCCAGCTGATTTACCTTGCCCATTGTTTCCGGGCACAGATGAATATGTCCAAGATTCTGCTCATCCATTGCCTGATAAGCTCTTTTCAAGGTATCCTTTGCCAGTTCCAGCGCTTCTTCCCTGCTGATCTTGGAACAGGAACCCGAGTGAACTACCACGCGCTGCGCTCCCATTGCATCGGCTGCTCTGGCGCTTTGCAGAATGTATTCTATGCTGCCGTCCCGCTTTTCCTTCTCAATGCTGGAAAGGGAGATATAGTACGGGGAGTGCAGGGAAAGCGCTACCGAGTATTCTCTGGCCTTTTGACCAAATTCCCGGGCAGCTTCTTCGCTGATTCTTACCCCGCGGCCACACTGATATTCATAGGCATCCAGTCCCATCCTGACAATATATTCCGGCACCTGAATGGTCTTTTTATAGCCCATTGCCGCAAAGCTTTCCGAATTTCCGGCAGGTCCAAATTTTGCTCCCATCAGCTTTCTCCCCTATTCCTTGTCCAGATGAATGATGCTGTCTGCTGTTTTTTTCGGGCAGATATAAAACAGGAATCGCTCCAATGCACGCTTGATGCGGAAAAAGAACATTTTCTCCTTTTGGATTGGGCTGACCAGAACTGTTTTGCATCCAGCGCAGTTTCCGCCCAGAATATCGGTAAACAGCTGGTCACCGACCATGCAAAGCTGCTCACACGGGATATTAAGTGCCTGTGCACAGCGCTGATATCCCTTTTTAAGGGGTTTTGCCCCGTTGGAGATATAGTCAAGCCCCAAAATTTTTGCAAAAGGCTCCACACGCTCCGGCTTGTTGTTGGAAAGCACAATCATTGCGATCCCTTCCCTGCGGTTTTGTTCCAGCCACGCGCTCACTCCCGCATCGGGGATTGGATTGTCGTGGGTGGTCAGCGTATTATCGATATCCAGAATCAGTCCTTTGACTCCCCAGCTTTTGAGCAGCTGCGGTGTGATCTGATAGACACGCTGTGCCATCGCGTACGGATAGAAGTAGTTCATCATCCAAGCTCCTTTTTGTGAGATAGCAACAATCCCTATAAGACTATCTTTAACAAGACTATCTTTATAAGATAAGAAAAAGCGAGCCAATCGGCTCGCTTTTATTCTCATCAACAGGTCTTACATTTTTGTAAAACTGTCCTTGCCCGAAATGGTCACATTCGGGAATGTGCATTCGCAGCCTGAAAACGACTTGCCGAATGGGTTACTCTAAACAAAATCAGAGATTATCTGAATTTGCGTTTACGAGCAGCTTCGGATTTCTTTTTGCGTTTAACAGACGGCTTTTCATAATGCTCTCTTTTACGAACTTCGTTGAGAACGCCAGCGCGTGCGCACTGTCTCTTAAATCTTCTCAGAGCACTATCCAAAGACTCGTTATCTTTAACACGAATTTCTGCCATTTCTTATCCCTCCTTACGCCATTGGGCAGGAGTATTCAAGTCTCTTCTACCATCTCAGCGTACTATGTGTTTTTCCACATCCACACGATAAGGCACTGTTTTGCATTGCCCCTGGATAGGAGAAACTTGTAACAACAAAGATTATACTATATTCTGGGAGTGAATGTCAAGTCTTTTTTTACACTCCCGCAGTCAATCTTTTATTTTTGCTTACTTTGCTACGATATTGACCAGTTTTCCTGGAACGACGATCTCTTTTACGATAGTCTTTCCTTCCAGAATTGCTGCGATAGTCGCATCTACTTTTGCAATTTCCAAGAGCTGTTCCTTGGAAGCATCCGCAGGAACGTCCATTCTTGCTTTGATCTTGCCGCAGATCTGAACTGCAATCTCAACAGTAGCGTCAACACATTTTGCTTCATCGTATGCAGGCCAGCTCTGCTGATTGAGCATGCCGCCGAAGTTCTGTGCTTCCCAGATTTCCTCTGTGATGTGAGGAGCAAATGGGTTGAGCAGGATCAGGAAGGTTTTGAGCTCTTTGCGGCTGATGGTCTTGTGGTCAGAAATGTCGTTAATCAGTGCCATCAGGGTTGCGATAGCAGTATTAAACTTCATTTCTTCGATATCTTCGCCAACCTTCTTGATTGCTTTATGGAATGCGCTTTCCAGCTTGTCGGAATATTCTTCGCTGTCGTTGAGGATATCCTGCAGTGCCCATACACGATCAAGGAAACGTTTACATCCCTTGATGGAAGAGGTGGACCATGGAGCGCTCTTTTCAAAGTCGCCGATAAACATCTCGTACAGACGCATGGTATCTGCGCCGTATTCTTTTACGATATCGTCTGGGTTTACAACGTTGCCGCGGGATTTACTCATCTTCTCGCCGTTTTCACCCAGAATCATGCCATGGCTGGTACGTTTTGCGTATGGTTCCGGATTGCTGACTACGCCCAGATCATACAGGAACTTATGCCAGAAACGGGAGTAGAGCAGATGCAGGGTGGTGTGTTCCATACCGCCGTTATACCAGTCAACCGGGCACCAGTAATCCAGTGCTTCTTTGGATGCCAAGCACTCATCGTTGTGCGGATCGCAGTAACGCAGGAAGTACCAGGAGGAACCTGCCCACTGTGGCATAGTATCGGTTTCACGGGTTGCTGGGCCGCCGCAGTGCGGACAGGTGGTATTAACCCAATCAGTCATCTTGGACAGTGGGGACTGACCATCATCGGTCTGCTCAAAGGATTCACATTCTGGCAGTTTGAGCGGCAGTTCGCTCTCTGGCAGCGGAACCCATCCACATTTTTCACAGTAAACCATTGGGATTGGTTCTCCCCAGTAACGCTGACGGGAGAATACCCAGTCACGCAGTTTGTAGTTTACCTTTGGATGACCTTTTCCGGTTTCTTCCAAGTATGCAGTGATCTTCTTCTTTGCTTCCTCAACAGACAGTCCATCCAGGATACCGGAGTTAACCATAATACCGGTTGCACAGTCGGTGAATGCTTCTTCCTCTACATTGCCGCCTTTAACAACCTCGATGATTGGAAGGTTAAATTTCTTTGCAAATTCCCAGTCACGGGTATCGTGAGCTGGTACAGCCATGATAGCACCAGTTCCGTAAGACATCAGGACATAGTCAGAAACAAAGATCGGGATATTTTTGCCGTTAACCGGGTTAATACCCTCGACGCCCTGAATGCGGACACCGGTTTTTTCTTTTACCATTTCGGTACGCTCAAAGTCGGATTTCTTTGCAGACTCCTCTTTGTAAGCGTTGATTTCGTCCATATTGGAGATGCGCTCTGCCCATTTATCCAGATATGGATGCTCTGGGGAGATAACCATGTAAGTAGCACCGTACAGGGTGTCTGGACGGGTAGTATAGATCATCAGTTTGTCGCCGGCTGTGGTATCAAATTCAACCTCAGCACCGGTGGAACGACCGATCCAGTTTCTCTGAGAGGTCTTAACACGTTCGATATAGTCTACTTTATCCAGATCATCCAGCAGTCTCTGTGCATATTCGGTGATCTTGAGCATCCACTGACTCTTTACCTTGTGAACAACTTCGCCGCCGCAGCGTTCGCAAACACCGTTTACAACCTCTTCGTTTGCCAGAACAACCTTACAGGAAGTACACCAGTTAACCGACATTTCCTTTTTGTAAGCAAGGCCTTTTTTGTAAAGCTGGAGGAAAATCCACTGGGTCCATTTGTAATAGCTTGGGTCGGTGGTGTTGATCTCACGATCCCAGTCAAAGGAAAGTCCCAGAGATTTGAGCTGCTGCTTAAATCTTGCTACGTTGTTTTTGGTAACGATTTCTGGATGGATGTGGTTTTTGATCGCAAAGTTTTCGGTTGGCAGACCAAAAGCATCCCAGCCCATCGGATACAGAACATTGTAGCCCTGCATACGGCGTTTTCTTGCAATGATATCCAGTGCAGTGTAGGAACGCGGATGACCTACATGCAGACCCTGTCCGGATGGATAAGGGAACTCAACCAATGCATAATATTTTGGTTTGGTATAGTCGTTGGTTGCAGCAAAGGTATGGTTTTCGTCCCATTTTTGCTGCCATTTTGCCTCAATTTGGCTAAAATCGTACTTCAAGGCTCATTCCTCCATTATTTTCGATCTTGCAAAAAGATCTGTCACAGAAAATTTCTGCAAAGATTTCCCAAATATAATACTACACCGCAAAGCGCTGTATGATACAGCGCTTTGCGGGAATACGGCATTAGTCCTTTGTCAGGATGTCGCTGATATCCACCTGTGATGCATCACACCACAGACGTTCCAGATTATAAAAGTTTCTGGATTCTTCCAGGAAAACATGAACCATTACATCATAGTAGTCCATCAGAATCCACTGTGCGCTCTGGCGGCCTTCCACACGGTTCGGTTCAAAGCCCAGTTTGGTCATCTCTTCTTCGACTTCATCAGCCAGAGATTTTACCTGTGTGGTGCTGGTCGCGGACGCAATTACAAAGTAATCTCCCAGGCTGGACAGATTTTTGATCTCGACAAGCTTGATATCCTTGCCTTTTTTCTTGTCCAGTACCTTGACGATTGTCTTTGCCTGTTCTAAGGATGTCATTCTCTTCTCTCCTTTATTATAAAAGCTGTGTTGTTCTGTTTTAGTATCTCTTCTTTATCCCCTGTTAGAGAAGGAGAAGCCACTGTCCGACGAGCTGGAAGAGGAACTGCTTGTTTTGGAACTGGAAGAAGAGCTGCTGGTCTTGGAGCTTGATGAAGATTTCTCTTCTTTATCCGAAGACTCATTCTGAGACTCTTCTTCTGCTTCCTGCTGTGCCTTTTCCTGGTTGGACTTGGAAAGAATTACCGTCTGGCCATTTTCATTGGTGGTTACATTACCGGATGGCTTGGAGGATTCTTCCTCTTTTTTCTCCTCTTCCTGTACCTGCTGATAGATGTAAACTACGTTTCCATCCTCGTCATAGTCGTAGATTGGATCGCCGTTTTCATCCAGACGGTAAAGTGGGTTTCCATTTTTATCATACTGATACTGTGGAGTAAAGTCTTCCTCTTCACTCGACTGGGTCTGCTGATCATTTTGAGACTGGCTGCCCTGCTGGGTACTGTCCTGAGTCCACTGTGACTGGCTGCCCTGTGTATTGCTGTTCCAGTTGCCCGAACTGCTGGAACTGGAGGAGCTGGACGAACCGCCGTAGATATTTGGAATATTCAGATCCTCTGCGGTAACACTGTTGCCCTGTGTCATGAAATGTTCATTCATAACGTCCACAAGGGCCTGCTCGTCCACTGCATAAACGGAATAGGAATAATACATGGTTCCGTTGCCCGGTACAACATGCATTTCGATATCATCGGTATCCACTTCGAACAGAGCGCTTGCTACCGAAATCATCTTGTTCAGCGGCATATCAGTATCGATATCATCGTAATGTCCCATCAGAATCGGCAAGCTCTTCATTCTGCCCAGTTCATGTACACGATCGATGCAGGCAAAGATAAACTGTGTCTGTGCATCAATTCTTCCAAGGTCTCCGTTTGCATAACCGGCACGATAACGGATAATCCATTCTGCCTGTTCACCGTTTAAGGTCTGTTCGCCCGGATAAAGAACTTTTCCTGGCAGATAGTTAATCTGTTCCTCGATATTCATGGTAACACCGCCCATATCATCCACGATATCGCGGACACTTGCAAGGTCGATGGTCGCATAATAATCGATATTCAGTTTCCAGTTTTCTTCCAGATAGCTCTTGAGCGTTTCGATTCCGCTCATACCCTCGTATGGATGTCCATAAATTGCATTGACCTTACCGGTCGGGAATTCAGAACCGACAAAGGTATCTCGTGGAATACGCAGAATATCCACTTCACCGGTTTTGGTGTTAAACAGTGCATACATGATAACGTCGGTCAACTTCTGGGTATTATCGACACCGCAGCACAAAACCGAAATGGTGTCTTCCTCCAGCGGCTTGATGTCATCTTCGGACAGATCTTCCGGATCAATGGTTTCTTCCGAAGTGTCGTCCCCTGCCTTCAGGGTTGTCTTGTGGCTGTTAAAACCTCTCGAATAGCCCGCTGCATAGGATACGGCAATGCATGCAATCAAACAGACGGCAGCCAAAACCGCAGCAGCAATTTTCTTTTTTACACTCAAAACTTTTGCCCCCAAACAATGCTAGCAATCTTGTGACTGGAATTTTCCTGTGCAAAATCCAATCATCTTAAGCTCTCCGGTCCGTTTCTTCCCGAAGATACTCGTTGTATGCCTGGCAGGTATCGATGCACAACGGCAATCGTTTTTCTGCCTGGTTTCTTACCGCAAAGATCAGTGCCTCACGCATTCCTTCGTGCAAAGAGTGCAGTACCACCTGACGCATCCGCTCTGCGTCCGGATAATCTCTCTCCTTACTTGTCAGGTCTGCAAGATAGACAATCTGTTCCAGTTTGCTCATCCCTGCGCGGCCGATAGTATGATAGCGCACCGCGTTGATGATCTCCTCGTCCTCGATCTCCAAAACCTGCTGGATATATTCCGCACCGGCAAATCCATGCCAGACTGGCGGCTGTGTGAGCAGGTTATCGTCCAAAATTATAGCAGACTTTTCCATCCATTGCAACTGTTCATTCTGCGGCATATTTTTGCAGATATCGTGAAGGATTGCCGCAACATAGGCTTTGTGCTCATCCTCCCCATACCGTTTTGCCAAAAACACTGCCTGTTCGGCCACATTCAGCGAGTGTTCAAAGCGTTTTGGCTTTAAAAGCGGGCGGATGATCTCTACATAGTCTTTCTCGTTTTTTTCCATTTTATCCTGTCCTTTGTATAATCCGTGATGCAGGATATACTCCTCCACCTTCGGATCGATAAATCCCCGGCACGATTCTCCCTTTTTTACCTTCTCCCGAATCTGGGTGGAAGAAACACGGAATACCGGAAAATCAAATACCATCGTCTTTCCAAATTCGGACAGCTCCCTGCTGCAGGCATAAAGTGCCTGCAGCTCTCCGTCGGTGCGCGCCGCAGTACAAAGGATGGCATTTTTTAAAATTTCCTGCCAGTCCTTCCATTTTCGGAAGGTAAGAAACATGTCGCTTCCAACCAGAAGAAAAAGCTGTGCATCCAAAAATTCCTTTTTCAGTTCATGCACTGTATCCACCGTAAAACTTTTGCCTTCACGGCGAATTTCCATATCGCTGACTGTGACACCTTCCATTCCCTCAAAGGCAATGCGGCACATGGCAAGCCGATCGTCGGAATCTGCAAGATCAGGTGCTGCTTTGTGCGGCGGGGTCTTGGTGGGAATGACCAGCATTCTGGAAAGCCCCAGCTGCTCCATATAATGCTTTGCAAGGCGGACATGTCCGTTGTGTACCGGGTTAAAGGTTCCACCGAAAATTCCTATTTTTTCCATCGTTCCACCCTGTTCTCTTTCCTCCTGTAACAGGAATTGTGTTACAGAATGATTTTTGGGTCCTTTTTGTTCTTACGGTAAAGCACGAAGCGGGTACCGATTACCTGTACTACTTCCGAATCGGTCTGCTCTGCCAGCTGCTGTGCAATCTCTCTTGCAAAACCAGGAGCGGTCTCCAGAACGCGCATTTTAATCAGTTCTCTTGCGCGCAGAGCGTCGCCTACCTGTTTTACGAGCTGTTCGCCGATGCCGCCCTTTCCTACCTGAAGGATGGTCTCCAGCGGATTTGCCAGTGTTCTGAGTTTTGCTCTTTCCTTGCTTGTCAACATACTTTGTTTCCTTTCTTTTTAAACGGTGAAGTCTTTCTTATTTCTCCATCTCGTTTCTTTCTTTTAATTTCTGATACAATTTTTCCAGCGCTTTTCCGCGATGGCTTACCTTATCCTTTGCTTCCCCGTCAAGTTCAGCAAAGCTCTTATCCCCGACATAAAAGATCGGGTCATAACCAAATCCTCCGTCTCCTGCTGGTTTGTGTCCAATGGTTCCTTCGCACACGCCTTCACAGTCGAGGATCTCGTCTTTGGAAAGCACACAGGTAATGTGTGCCACAAAGCGTGCAGTTCGTTTTTCTTCTGCAACGCCATTTAAGCTTTCGATAATGCGGCGATTCTTTTCTTCATACGGAGTATCTTCTCCATAGTATCTTGCCGAGTAGACACCCGGCTCGCCGTTCATCGCATCGATGCACAATCCCGAGTCGTCCGCTACAGTTGGCAGTCCTGTCGCCTCATAGACTGCCATTGCTTTGATGCGGGCATTTTCTGCAAAGGTGGTTCCATTTTCTTCCGGAGAAACATGAACTCCCGCCTGTTTTTGGGTCATCACTTCGATGCCGAGCGGCTCCAGAATGCGGGCAAACTCCCGCACCTTTCCTTCGTTGTTGGTCGCAAGAACCAGTTTCATCTAGTCTTCCTCCCCGTTCTTCGGTTTATCGGTTCCTTCAAACAGAGCTTCGACAAACTCTCTGGAATCAAACGGCTTGAGGTCATCGATCTGCTCACCGACACCGATATATTTAATCGGGATATTGAGCTCTTCCTTAATGCCGATCACCACGCCGCCGCGTGCGGTTCCATCCAGTTTGGTCAGGATGATACCGGTAAGGCCTGCTGCTTCTTTAAAGAGTTTTGCCTGATTGAGTGCATTCTGACCTGTGGTCGCATCCAGCACCAACAGAACCTCTTTTGCACAGCCCGGCGCTTCCCTGTCGATAACACGGGAGATCTTTGCAAGTTCGTCCATCAGATTTTTCTTGTTGTGCAGTCTGCCTGCGGTATCACAGATAACAACATCACAGCCGCGTGCCTTGCCTGCATTGACTGCATCGAAAACAACTGCTGCCGGGTCAGAGCCTTCATCGTGTTTTACCAGTTCGACCTGTGCACGATCTGCCCAGATCTGAAGCTGATCAATCGCTGCCGCACGGAAGGTATCAGCTGCAGCAAGCAGCACCTTTTTGCCGTCCTGGCGCAGATTGTTTGCCAGCTTTCCGATGGTTGTGGTCTTGCCGACACCGTTTACACCGATAACCAGCAGAACGCTTGGTTTGGTGCTCAGATTGAGCGCTTCATCGCCGGAAAGCATCTCCGAGATGATCTCTTTAAGCGCTCCCTTTACCTCAGAAGCATCGGTCAGACCTTTTTCCTTTACCTTTTTGCGAAGGTTCTCACAGATATGGGAAGAAGTGACCGCACCCACATCCGCCATAATCAGGTTTTCTTCCAGTTCCTCAAAAAATTCTTCATCGATTTTGGTAAAGGAATTTAACAGGGCATCCACCTTTCCCATCATCGAATCTCTTGTCTTTTTTAACCCTTCGGCAATCTTGTTAAAAAATCCCATACTCCAGCCTCCTTAAACTTTATGATGATTTCATTCCCAATCGGCTTTCCACCTGGCTGATATCCAGCTCCAAAAGCTTGGATACCCCCTTCTCCTGCATGGTGACGCCGTACATGATGTCGGCTTCCTCCATGGTTCCTCTTCGGTGGGTGATTGCGATAAACTGTGTGTGGTCGGAAAGATTTTTTAAATAGCGCGCATATCGGCTGACATTGACCTCGTCCAGAGCCGCCTCAATCTCATCCAACATACAAAACGGCGATGGGCGCACCTTTAAAATCGCAAAATAAATGGCAATTGCCACAAACGCCTTTTCTCCGCCCGACAGAGAAGAAAGGTTTTTGATAATCTTGCCTGGCGGCTGAACATTGATGTCGATGCCCGATTCCAGAATGTTGTCCGGGTCAGTCAGGGTAAGACTTGCCTTGCCGCCCAAGAACAGCTCCTCAAATATCTTCTGGAAATTCTGATTAATCTTCTCAAAGCTTTCGGCAAACAGCTGCTTCATCTGAGAGGTCAACTCCCGAATCAGGCTCATCAGCTCGGTACGGGACTTTTCGACGTCGTCGCACTGCTTCTTCAAAAACTCATAGCGTTCGGATACTTCTTTGTATTCCTCAATCGCCGCTACATTAACAGAACCCAGTGCCCGAATCTTGTTTTTCAGCTCGGTCAGACGATTCTGGGCTGTGGTTTCATCCTCGATCTCCACTGCCTGTGCCAGTGCATCAGAACGGGTCATGTTGTATTCATCCCAGAGCTTTGCGATGATCTTGTCATATTCGTTCTGGAGCAGGATCTTGCGTTCCTCACAGCGTGACATCTGTGCCGCTGCCCGCTCACGCTTTGCAATGTGTTCTTTTTCCTCGTTGCGCAAAGTGGAAAGCTGCTGTTCAGCGGTATTGCGTTTTTCTATCGCCTGCTCAATCTTTTGGTTTTCCTGCTCAATGCTGTCGGAAAGCTCCTGCTTGCTCTGTTTGAGCTGCTCAATCTTTCTTTCAAGCAGTCTGCCGTTATTCTGCAAAGCATTTACCTTGTCGACAAGGATCTGAACATGGCTGTCTTGCTGGCGAACAATGCCTTCAAGCTGTTCTTTGGTACTGCAAAGCGACTCTACATCCTTTTGCAGTCCCAGAATCTCAAAACGCAGCGCATTATGCTGTTCATGCAGAATTTGCTTTGCATCGTTTAATCGGTCAAGCGATTCCTTTGTCTTGTCCAGCTTCTCTTTAAGAGCAGAAAGTTCCTCGCTCACCTGATCTATCAAGCTGTCCGCACTCTGGCTCATATTTTTCAGCTGTTCGAGCTTCTGTGTTACCTCACGGTATTCCTTCTGCATCTCATCGCGGTTGTGGATTGCTTCTTCCACGCTGAGGGAAAGTCGTTTTTCTTCCGCAGAGTAGGTAATGTGGTCCTGCTGGCAGGTGGTAAGTTCTGCCTGAGCTGCAGTCAGCTGTGCCTGAGTCTGGGAAAGTGCTTCCTGCGATTGCCGAAGCTTTGGCTCCAGTGCTGCAAGTTTTTCCCGCAGCTTTTCTGCCTGATTGTTTAAAGAATGGATCTCTTCTTTTCGAGAGAGCAATCCGGTATTTTTGGATGCCGAACCACCGGTCATCGAACCGCCGGCATTGACCAGCTGTCCGTCTAGTGTAACGACGCGAAATCGGTAGGAGTAACGCCGTGCGATCTGCACCGCAGCGTCAATATCCCTTGCCACCGCAATTCTACCCAGAAGATTCTGGGCAATATTCTGATAGCGGCGGTCAAATCCGACCAAGTCGACCGCTCTGGCAACAAAGCCGTCCATCTGTTCGATTCCATCAGCATTTAGTTCCTGTGGCTTGATGACATCCAGCGGCAGGAAGGTTGCTCTGCCCGCCTTGGTATATTTTAAGTGGTTGATTGCATTTTTCGCAGCATCTTCGTTTTCGGTGACGATGTTCTGCAGGCTGTTTCCCAGCACAGTTTCGATGGCAAGTGCATAATCGGCAGAAACCGAAAGCAGCTGCGATACCGTACCAATAATGCCCGAGAGCCGTCCCTGATGGCTCAGCTGAAGCACGCTCTTAACGCTGCTGTAATAGCCGTCCATGCTCTTTTCCATATCGGACAGGATGCCCGACCGGTGTTCGATCTCTCGGATCTGGTCCTGAAATGCACGACAGTTTTCCTCGATCTCCTGCTTTGCACTTTGCTGGCGGGTAAACTTCATTTTGTATCCGGCAATGGTGTTGTGAAGCGATTCTTCCCGCTCCTTGATGTCCGAAAGCAGCTCCTGACATTCCTTTAATTCCTGCTGCAAAGCAGTGATGCTATCATCCCGCTCGCTCTGTACACCCTGAAGCGATTCCTTTCTGCGGGTGGTCTCTTCAATCAATGCAGAGGAGGATACCCGGTTTAACTTCTGCTTAGTGATATCCTGCTCATAAGCGGTGCGCTGACCTTTGAGCCGCGCAAGCTCGGTGTTAAGCGAGGTGATTTCCTCATCAATCGAGACAATCTCCTGTTTTGCCTGCTCTTCTTCCTGCATCTTTTTCTGCAGAAGGAGCTGCTTTTCGTCTAATTCTTTCTGGTTATCCTTTAATCTGTTTTTGGTTTCATCCTTGTTTTCGGTGTAGGATAAAATCTCAGCGTGAGTTTCTTCAATTGATTTTTCGTTGTGAGAAAGGTCATTCTGTGCGACAGCGATCTGAGAATCGCAGGAGGACTGTTCCGATTTCATCTGTGAAATCATCCTCTGACTCTGCTCGATCTGAAGTACACAGCTTTGTACCTGTTCAAATCCCTGCTGAATTCGGTGCTGATATTCTTCCAGCACCGCCTGAATGTCAGCGCAGTTATTTTTTGCAATCAGGTATTCCTTCTCATGCTCTTCCAAGAGCGCACGGGATTTTTCCATGGTGTGCGCCCAGATAGAAACTTCCAGTGTCTTTTTCTCACCGGAAAGCGTCAGGAAGCGGTTTGCCTTTTCAGATTGTTCCCGCAAAGGCTCCACGCGGCTTTCCAGTTCCCCCATGATGTCCTTTAAGCGAAGAAGATTTTCATAAGCACTGTCGAGCTTTTTCTCTGCCTCTGCTTTGCGGTAACGGTATTTGCTGATTCCTGCCGCTTCCTCAAAGATTTCCCGGCGCTGATTGCTCTTTGCCGATACAATCTCCTCGATGCGTCCCTGTCCGATGATGGAGTAACCATCCCTGCCAAGTCCTGTATCCATCAGAAGCTCGGTGATATCCTTTAAACGCACCGCTGTCTTGTTGATGCGGTACTCACTTTCTCCCGAACGGTAAAGTTTGCGGGTGATCGTGACGTCATCTGCATCCACTGCAAGCTGTCGGTCTGTATTATCAATGGTCAGAGAAACACTGGCAAAACCGGTCGGTTTTCGGTTGTGTGTTCCCAAGAAGATTACATCTTCCATCTTCTCTCCGCGCAGGTTACGGGTGGACTGCTCGCCGAGCACCCAGCGCACTGCATCGGAAATATTACTTTTGCCGCTGCCGTTTGGACCGACAACAGCGGTCATCCCTCTTCCAAAAACAAGTTCTGTCTTGTCGGGGAAGGACTTAAATCCTTGAATCTGTAAGGATTTTAACTGCACCTGCTCACTTCTCCCCTCGTTGACTTTTCTGATTTATTTTTTAAACGTTCTATCGAATCGGTGTCCCAATCTTTTTATCTAATCTCCACTGCGGGGCCTTTCCGTCATCGCCCCAATATTCATCGATCCTGCTGATTTTCTCTCCCTGCATGTGCACAAAGGATACCACATGAAAGGACGCTTCCTTCCCGTTTTGGGCAAGGTCTTTTTCCCAGACACGCGCTGCCAGAATCCAGCCATCCTGCATTGGGGTTAAAATTTCAATCTCCCCGTCCCAGCTTCCGGGATACTCGCAGTTTGCACGGATAAATTCCTCTGCGGTAAAACATTCATTTGTGTTGTGCCACAGCACCTTTGCATCCTTAGCAAAATAATTTTTTAGTTTTTGCGCATCCTGTTTTACAACATCCCGAAAATAAGCGGTGATCTCCATTTGATTTTCCCCCTGTTATCTCATCATACCGACTCCACCCTCACGCAGAAAGCTTCGAGTGAATCATCGGGTTTTATCTTGATGGGGTTTCGCTGTTTGAGGTAATTTAGATTGCATCGGTTCTGCCCTGCCATCTTGGAAAGTTCCTTGGGATTTACATAGATGGTAAGCGGTGTTTTTTCCGGAAACTGATCGATCTGCAAAAGTGCTTTCTTTAAGTAAATCCTGCCCTCACACAGTTCCCGGAATGCCGGATGATACGGTCCTGCAAGGTATCCCTGCTCGAGCGACTCCTGTGCATGCAGTCCCAGACGGATAACCTGAATATCCTGTTCCTCAAAAAATTCGAGGAGGTCGCTGCACAGCTTTACACTGTCTTCCAGACTCATTGGCTGATAGAGCCCCTGCTGATAAAAGACAGCAAGGTCGGTCCCTTCCAGTGTGATGGTCGGATAGATGCGCACCGTTTTGGGATGCAGGGCGGCAATCGCTTTTGCGGTATCAACGTCGTCCTGCCATGTGCTTTGGTAAAGCCCTGTCATCATCTGCAAACCCAGTTCGATCTGAAAATCCCGAATCAACCCTGCGGCCCTCACCACATCCTGTGCGGTGTGACCTCGTTTGTTTGACAGAAGTACCCGGTCATTCATGCTCTGAACACCAAGTTCGATGGCGTTAACGTGATATTCCTTTAAGATAGTCAGAATCTCTTCGTTAATGGCATCCGGTCTGGTGGAAATGCGGATTCCTGCAAAGCCGTCTTCTCCAACAAAAGATTTTGCCGCTTCCAGCAGAGAAAGCATATATCCGCGCTCAATAGCGGTAAAGCTGCCGCCAAAAAAGGCAAGTTGGGTATCGTGAAGTTTTCCCTTCCGAAGCTCGGCAGCTTTTTGGCAAACTTCTTTTACCTGCTGCGGGGTCGGGGCCTGTTCTGCACCCGAAATCTTTCTCTGGTTGCAGAAGCTGCACTGATTAGGGCAGCCGACATGCGGCACAAAAATCGAAACGTTGGCATGTTTTATCCTGCCTTTTTTTTCAGCAGGAACTATCCTCGATTCTGCCATGGTTTTGCTTATCTTCCCATCAGTTCAAGGGCTTCTTTTGCAGCCATCTGTTCTGCATTTTTCTTGCTTCTGCCCTCTCCCTTGCCGATAACGTTGCTGTTGAGCATTACATCAACAACAAAGCGTTTGTCATGGTCAGGGCCCTTTTCCCCAACCAGTTTATATACCAGTTTTTCCTCCGGATTCTGCTGGATAATCTCCTGAAGGATGGTCTTGTAATCCTTAAAGGAAAGGCTGTCCTCGTGTTCGAGCATCTCGGTGACAAACGGTAGGACAAAAGCGCGTGCGCTTTCGATGCCGCTGTCTAAGTAAATTGCTGCGATCAGTGCTTCAAAAGCATCTGCAATGATGGATGGGCGGGTTCTTCCGCCGGTCATCTCCTCGCCGCGTCCTAGGCGCAGATATTCTCCCAGATGGATTTTGTTTGCCATTACATCAAGTGATTTTTCACAGACAATAGCTGCGCGCAGTTTGGTCAGTTCTCCTTCTGGAACGGTGTAGTTATTAAACAGATAGTCCGATACAATGATGGACAATACTGCATCACCCAAAAATTCCTGACGTTCGTTGTACTTTAACTGATGTTTCACCTCGTTTGCGTAGGAAGAGTGGGTCAGTGCGACTTCCAAAAAAACCGGATTGTGAAACTTGTAACCGATTGTATCCTGCAGCTGCTGGATGGATTTTGTCATTTCCTCAATTCCTCTCATTCTTTGTTTGATTCCTTAAAATTCCGGGCATATCTCAAAAATTACCGCAAACTATTTACAGTCATTTTTCAAAAACGCCCGCGCAATACTCCGGAAAAGGAGGACGTCCCCCTTTTCCGGAAATGCTCAGTAAATGATTATTCTTCGGATGCCGGAGCTTCCTTTGCCTGCTCCTTCATCTGGCTTAAATTATCAGCAATGGCATCGATAACACCGTTTTCGATACATTCCTTTGCCTGACGGATTGCATTTTTGATCGCTTTAGCGTCCGAGCTTCCATGTGCCTTGATAACAGTCTTGGAAATACCCAGAAGCGGTGCACCGCCGTACTCGCTGTAATCGAGCTTGGATTTAAACTCGCTGATTCCGTCCTTTAACATGAGCGCAGCGATTTTGGTTTTGGTCGAGCGCATCAGCATACCTTTGAGCTGGTGAGAGAAGAATTTTGCCATTCCCTCAATGAGCTTGAGCACCACATTTCCGGTAAAACCGTCGCATACTGCAACGTCACAATCTCCCATTGGCAGACCTCTTGCTTCCACGTTGCCGATAAAGTGAATCGGTGCGTGGGAAAGCTTCTGATATGCTTCGCGGTGAAGGTCAAGGCCTTTGCTCTCCTCGGTACCGATGTTGATTAAGCCGACTCTTGGAGAAGCCACGCCCATAATCTTATTCATGTACACGCTGCCCATCATACCAAACTGCAGCAGCATATCGCTGTTTACCTCGGCATTTGCGCCGGAGTCAATCAGCATAAAGCAGCCTGTTTCGTTTGGGATGACGGTCGGAATTGCGGTGCGGCGAACACCCTTGATTCGTTTGATAATCAGGGATGCACCCACTACCAGAGCACCTGTGCTGCCAGCTGAAAGGAATGCGTCTGCTTTTCCTTCCTTGAGTGCGCGCAGTCCTGCCGCCATCGAGCAGTTTTCATACTCTTTGAGCAGAGTGGTCGGGTCAGCTTCCACCGGAATCATTCCCTCAGCATCGATAATCTCGATGTCCGAGATATCCAGTCCGTTTTCCTTTGCGCACGCTGCAATGCTGTTCCGTTCTCCTGACAGCAGCACCTGCACACCATATTCCTGCTGCGCCATCTTGGCGCCCTTTATCATCTCAAGCGGTGCATTGTCGCCGCCAAAAGCATCCACGATAATTTTCATGGTCATAACCCCTCTCTGCTATTTTGATTTGCGCCTGTCCCAAAATCTTATTGGTCCAGCGCTTCCAGATATTCTTTCAGATGGGAAAGTCCTCTCTCTGCAATTTTTTCATATCGCAGGGTTTTGTCCTTCACACGTTCCGGCCATGGCGGCAAGATTCCCATGTTTGCACCCATTGGCTGGAAATCATGAAGCGATCCATCCGCAATATAACGGGAGAGAGCACCCAGCATGCAGTCCGCCGGCAGAAGCAGCGGTTCTTTTCCAAGAATTGCCCTTGCCATATTTTTTCCAGCAAGGATGCCGGATGCCGCCGATTCCACATATCCTTCCACGCCGGTCATCTGACCTGCAAAGTAGATATCCGGATGTTCTTTCATACAAAATGCCGATGTCAGAAGCTTCGGCGAATTTAAGAAGGTGTTGCGGTGCATGACACCATAGCGGACAAACTCTGCATGTTCCAGTCCCGGAATCAGGGAGAATACACGTTTCTGTTCTGGGAACTTGAGGTTTGTCTGGAAGCCAACCAGATTATAAAGGGTTCCTTCCCTGTTTTCTGCACGCAGCTGAACCACTGCCCATGGACGGCGTCCAGTATTCGGATCGGTCAGTCCCACCGGTTTAAGCGGCCCATAACGCAGGGTATCTGCTCCGCGCTTTGCCATTACCTCTACCGGCATGCAGCCTTCATATACCTTAAATTCCTGTTTCTCAAATTCGTGAAGATCTGCCGACTGGGCATTGATCAGTTCATTGTAAAACAGCTCATACTGTTCTTTGTCCATCGGGCAGTTGATATAGTCGTCTTCGCCCCTGCCATAGCGAGCAGCAAAGAATACTTTGTCCTGATCGAGCGACTCAAAGGTCACAATCGGTGCTGCCGCATCAAAGAAGGAAAGATATTCCTCACCGCATAATTTCGCGATGCTCTGCGCAAGGTGGGACTCGGTCAACGGTCCACTTGCGATAATCACCTTTCCCTGCGGAATCTCATCCACCCGTTCATGAATTACGGTGATGAGCGGATGGGCGTTGATTTTTTCGGTGATGTAATCGGAAAATTTTTCTCGGTCCACTGCCAAAGCCCCGCCAGCGGAAACATCGGTGTGTGCCGCTGCTTCCATCGTGATGGAGCCTAAAATACGCATCTCTTCCTTGAGCATTCCTGCCGCAGAACCGATGCGGGCAGCCTTGAGGGAGTTGGAGCAGATCAGCTCTGCAAATCCCTGATATTTATGTGCAGGGCTGTAGCAGTGCGGCTTCATCTCATAAAGCTTTACCGGGACACCGGCATTTGCCAGTGTCCAAGCCGCCTCACAGCCTGCCAGTCCGGCTCCGATAACCGAAACCGGTGTGTTGGTGTTCTGTTGTGTCATAAGGGGTCTTTACTCCTTTTCGTAGCCGCAGCCTTCCTTTAAGCAGTGCAGCTTTCCGCCTCTGCCGGCCTTCTGGAAGAGGGTCGAACCGCAGTTCGGGCATTTCTCCGCTACCGGTTTGTCCCAGGTCATGAACGGGCACTGTGGATTGTGTTCACATCCAAAATAGGTTTTACCCTTCTTGGACTTTTTCGCGTGAATCTTTCCGCCACATATCGGACAGCTTCCCGGTGTTTCCTGGACGATTTTTTTGGTGTTCTTACATTCCGGATATCCCGGGCAGGCAAGGAACTTTCCAAAGCGTCCCATCTTGATGACCATGTTTCTGCCGCAGTTTTCGCAGATGACATCGGTCACTTCGTCCGGAACTTCCAGCTTCATGCCTTCCATCTTCTTCTCTGCTTCGGTGAGGTTCTTTTCAAACTCGGTGTAGAAGGTGGAGAGGGTCTGTACCCAGTCTGCAGTTCCTTCCTCCACCTTATCCAGATTGGTCTCCATCTCTGCGGTAAAGTCCACGTTTACAATCGAGCTGAACTCTTCTTCCATCAGCTTGGTAGTCACCTCTCCTAACTGGGTCGGAACCAGGCTCTTGGATTCGCGCTCCACATAGCCGCGCTGAATAACCGTTGTGATGGTCGGTGCATAGGTACTTGGACGGCCGATACCGTTTTCTTCCAGTGCCTTGATAATCGAAGCCTCGGTATAGCGTGCCGGAGGCTGGGTGAAATGCTGATTTTTCTCCAGATCATTGAGGTTTAAAGTTTCACCCTGCAACAGTTCTGGCAGAGCAGGACTCTTTTCTTCTGGAATATCTTTGGATTCTTCGTACAGTACGGTAAATCCGTCAAAACGAACCGAATAGCCGGAGGATTTAAAGGAATAGTCGCCGCAGTCGATGGTTGCAGATACGGTATCCAGCAGAGCATCCGCCATCTGACTTGCGGTAAAGCGCTCCCAAACCAGTTTGTACAGTTTATACTGATCCAGTGTCAGCGATTCCTTCACCTGTTCCGGTGTCATCGAAGGCATGGTTGGACGGATTGCCTCGTGCGCGTCCTGAGTATTTCCTTTTTTCTTATAAACACGCGGGCTCTCCGGCAGATATTCTGCACCGTACTTTCCGGTGATATATTCTCTTGCTCCCTGAACTGCTTCTTCCGAGATACGGAGCGAGTCGGTTCTCATGTAGGTAATCAAACCCACAGCACCCAGTTTTGGCAGATCGATACCTTCATACAGTTCCTGTGCTGCCTTCATGGTGCGTTTTGCCTGGAATCCCAAGCGGCGGGAAGCTTCCTGCTGCAAGGTGGATGTGATAAACGGAGGAGCAGGAACCTTTTTCTTCACGCCTTTTTTGATTTCGGAGATAACAAAATCCTTGTTTTCCAGTTCAGAAAGGATCTGCTGTGCTTTTTCCTCGTTTGGAATTTCCACCTTTTCTCCCTGATAAGAGGTCAGTTTTGCAGGGAACTGCTTTTTGGAGCGGCTGGTGGAAAGTTTTGCATCGATGGTCCAGTACTCTTCCTGCTTAAATGCCTGGATTTCCCGCTCACGGTCTACAATCAGTTTGACGACAACCGACTGTACACGACCTGCGGAAAGTCCCGGTTTCACTGTTTTCCACAGGAAAGGGCTGAGCTTATAGCCTACCAGGCGGTCGAGCACACGGCGGGTTTGCTGCGCGTTAACCAAATTGACATCGATGTGGCGTGGTGCAGCCATTCCGTTTTTGACACCGCTTTTGGTGATCTCATTGAAGGTCACGCGGTTTTCCTGATTATTGTCCAGTCCCAGCATGTTGGAAAGATGCCAGGAAATTGCTTCACCCTCGCGGTCAGGGTCAGTTGCGAGATAAACAAAACTTGATTTTTTCGCCTTTTTCTTGAGCTCATTTCTCAGCTCACCCTTACCGCGGATATCAATATATTCCGGCTTAAATCCGTTTTCGATGTCGACACCCAGTCTGGATTTTGGCAGGTCGCGGATGTGTCCCATCGATGCCATAACCTCATATCCCTTGCCCAGATATTTCTGGATGGTCTTTGCTTTGGCTGGGGACTCCACGATAACCAGTTTTGGTGCAACAGCTTTCTTGGTTGTTGCTGCTTTCTTTTTGGTCGTTGTCTTTTTCGCTGCTGTTGTTGTTTTCTTTGCAGCAGTTTTCTTCGTTGTATCCTTTTTAGAGGAAGCTTTGACCGCTGTTGCTTTGGTCTTTTTTTCTGCGGTCTGCTCCACTTTTTCGTTTACCATTCAAACCTCCACTTCTTTCTCCTGCACTGGTTTTCCTCAGAAGAAAATTGGAATCTGTGTCTTGCTTACTTCAGGCTGAACATTCTTCCCGGATAAACCCTGATCGGATCGGGAACCCCGATCTCAAACAAAATCGATGTCAGTTCTCCCACGCTCATCTGACAGCGCTGTGCCAGCTCTTCAAGCGGCTGAGGCTGTTTTGTGAGCATTCCATACACCTTTTTCTGCTGTTCGGTCATGCTTTCGGTCAAGCTGTTCTCTTTCTTCTGTTCTGCCTGATCTATCGTCAAAGGCCTTGCATTTGCAGGCACTTGTGATGTCCTGTTTTGAATTGGAAGCGATTTTAAAATCTCTTCCGGTACAATTTCTTCCTTATGCTGATTGGTTAAGGTTAAAAACTCTGTTAAAAGCTTTTCTTTTTCCCTCTTCCATTCTGCCGATTCAACATCCGGATTAATCTGTTTTTCATCAGACCCCCGGTAAATTCTCTCTGTTTTTGGCAGAGTATGTGCTGCGTGCTCATCCTCTCTTTGGAAAGGATGTACGTCATGCACTGTCTTTTCTTTTTCCTGTATTATTTTTTCCTCTATTTTTTGTACTTTTGCTGTTTCCTTCTGGGCCTCCAGAGCAATCTGTCTGGAAAGGCGCTGTGCAAACGGGTATGCTACATCCTGTGCACTGATTGCCGGAATCGCTCCATCCCGAATCAGCCCCAAGGTTCCCGCACCGTTTCGATCATAAATTCCAAACGGCACTGCAAACACATCCTTGCCCTGTTCCAGAGCGCAGGAAGCTGTAATGAGTGCACCGCTTCTTGCTGGCGCTTCCACCACCAAAACTCCCTGAGACAATCCAGCGATGAGGCGATTGCGAACCGGAAAATATTTTCCATTGACCGAAACTGCCGGCGCAAGCTCAGATAAAACGGTTCCGCCCTGACGCAGAATGTATTCCCGCAGTCCTGCAGTCTGTGCAGGATAGGTGTAATCAAGCCCGCAGCCAAGTACCGCAACAGTCTTTCCGTGAACACTCAAAGTTGACTGGTGAGCACAGGCATCAATGCCCATGGCAAGACCACTGACAATCACCAACCCCATCTGGGCAAGTTTCCGTGACAGGTCTCCTGCTGCCCGAACACCATAATCACTTGGATTTCTGGTGCCAACCACCGCCAGAACCGGAAGGGTTTCCATCATTCCAAGCAGCCGGGTATCGCCCTGTACATAGAGCACAAGCGGCGGATCACACAGAGACAACAGTTGCCGGGGATAATCCTGATCCTCAATGCTGAGAACCGAATAGCCGCGTTCATTGCAGCGGTCCAGAATCTTCTGTGCGCTTTGCAGTGGAAAGGACTTGAGCTTTTTGCAAACTTCTGCCGAAAACAGCTCCATCTGAAGCAGTTCCTGCAAACTCATCGCGCATAACTTCTGTGGATCAAGCTGATGCTCGACTACTGCCTGCGCTGCCGGGCTTGCCGTTCCAAGACCCTGTGAGAGCCAGATCCAATAAAGTTCCCGCGTCATGCTGCCCTCTCCTTCCCGTCTGCTCTTCGATTTACTTTCTGCACATCTCCCAGATCGCTACTGTCGCTGCCACCGCTGCATTGAGCGATTCTGCCTTGCCCGCCATCGGAATAATCATCGGTGCTGTGCACGCTTCGATCATTTCATCGGTCAGGCCGTTGCCTTCATTTCCGATTACAACAGCACTCGGGGCATCAAAGCCAATCTGTGTAATTGGAACACTGTTTTGCTTGAGTGCTGCCGCATATACCGAAATACCTTCTTTTCTCATGGAAAAGATCTCATTTTTCAGGTCATCGGTCACCAGAATCGGCATGCGGAACACACCGCCCATGGTTGCGCGGAGCGTTTTGGGTGCATAAAGATCCGGACAGTCCGCACTCATCACAATCAGATCTACCCCAAACGCTTCTGCGGTTCGGATGATCGTTCCGATGTTGCCGGGGTCCTGTAAGGAAGAGAGCACCACAACCCGATTCCTCTTTATTGTAGCAAGCCTTTCCCGATTGTCAAGTATTTCAAATGTACAGAACAGTCCCTGCGGTGTCTGGGTATCTGAAAGTTTATCAGCAATTTCATCGGTAATCAGGTAAATTTCCTGACTTTGAGAAAGCAGCTCCCTGCCGTCTTCCCTTTGTTCAAGCTGGGAATATACCGCCTGTGTCAGGAAGGTCTGCAATGGTATTCTGCCGCTTTTTACCGCATCCATACAAAGACGCAGCCCTTCGGTCAAAAACAGACCTTTTTCCCGGCGTGCTTTTTTGGACTGTACCAGCTTTGCCGCTTCTTTAATTTTGGGGTTGTCCTTCGAAGTGATTGTCTGCATCCTGTCCATTCCTTTAAATCTTAAAATATCCAATTAACAAAATACGCCCGTTGTCATACGACCCGGGCGTTTTGTTCTAAATTAGAGAGCTGCTTTTGCTTTTTCAACAAGAGCGGTAAATGCTGCTGCATCATGAATAGCGATTTCGGACAGCATTTTTCTGTTCAGATCAATGCCGGCTTTCTTCAAACCATTGATGAATACAGAGTAAGAAACGTTGTTTGCACGGCAAGCTGCAGAGATTCTGGTGATCCAAAGTCTTCTGAAGTCACGTTTTTTCTGTTTACGGCCGATGTAAGCATAGTTACCGGATTTGTAAACAGCCTGTTTAGCCATCTTAAAATGTCTGGATTTGCTGCCAAAGTAGCCTTTAGCCAGTTTCAGAACTTTCTTTCTTCTTTTGCGAGTCATCATCGCGCCCTTAACTCGAGCCATGTCTATATCCCTCCGTGTAGGTTGTTTTGGTCAATTATGCGTATGGCAGCAGATGTTTGATAGCTGCTACGTTGGTCTTGTCAGCGTAAGTTGCTTTTCTCAGGCCTCTTTTACGTTTTGTTGTTTTGCGGCCGTTGTTGAGCAGGTGACGTTTGAACGCATGAGCGCGTTTTACTTTACCGTTTTTGGTCAATTTAAAACGTTTTTTTGCTCCAGTATGTGTTTTGAGCTTTGGCATTGTTGTTTCCTCCTTATTGTTGCTTTGCAGGTATCAGGATTATTCCTGATCTTCTGCCTTTGTTTCCTCCGCAGGCTTTTCTGCCGGTTTTTCAGAAACCGGTTTCTCGGTTTGCTTTGCAGTTGTTTTAGATGCCGGTTTTGCGGAGATGAACATAATCAGGCTGCGTCCTTCCATTTTTGGAAGTTTATCAATGACTCCAACATCCGCACAAGCATCTGCAAACCGTTTAATGGTAGCGTTGCCAAGTTCCGGATGAGCCATCTCACGTCCGCGGAAACGAATTGCAACTTTTACGCGGTCGCCGTGTTCCAAAAACTTCTTGGCCTGGTTGACCTTTGTTTCAAAGTCATGTGTATCGATCTTCAGAGAAAGTCTGATCTCTTTGATCTCTACGGTTTTCTGCTTTTTCTTTGCTTCTTTCTCGCGTTTTGCTTGTTCAAAGCGGTACTTGCCGTAATTCATGATCTTGCATACCGGCGGTACTGCTTTTGGAGAAATGTTGACTAAATCAAGATTTTCTCTCTGCGCAATCTGCAAAGCTTCTTTCGAGCTCATGATGCCCAGCGGATTGCCGTCCGGACCGATTACGCGGATTTCCTTTTCTCTGATTTCCTCATTGATAGGCATTTCCTTTTTGCTAATGGTAAAGCACCTCCAAAGCACCTCAAATAAATGAAAGCGCAGACGTATTCCGCCTGCGCTGATAAGGTCACATTGAATCTGCCCGAAGATCGAGCTGATAATCAAAGTATTGACCTGGCTGCACCCTTTGTGAGCCGGTGAGAACGGAATGTTGTTCTGCTTTGTTTTCGTAGAATACTTTACCACGTTTTGTCTGCTTTGTCAACAGTTTTTTTATCTGTTTTTGCATTTTGCCAAAAAGCACAACAAAGCGGCAAAGTTTTTCCTTTTTGTTTGTGGACCTTTTTCAAAAAAGGCTTTACAAAACGATCTCTCTGCCCTGATACAGCGAATAGATGATCTGTTCCTTGATTGGTTTTGGCGTAATTTTTCCAAGCATTTTTGCGTACAAACGCATCTGCTTTTCATAACGCTCTGCCAAAACAGCGGGATTTGCCACATGGTCTGTCTTAAAATCAACCAGTACAAATCCGTCCTCTTCCTCAAACAGAAGGTCAGCGATACCCTGTACCGTGACAAGGTGAGACCCGATGTTTGGAATCACGCTTTCCAGTTCCTCTTTTCCCAGCTGTCCCTGGAACGCAAACTCCCGGCGCACATGGGAAGAAAGACTGATCCTCTTAAAAAGTCCTGACTGATAATAACATAAAACTGCCTTTCGGTCAATGCTTTGTGCCTGATTCTGGGTCAGATAACCTTCCCGTACCAGACGCTCAAGCTCTCCTTCCAGATCATGTTCTGCTGCTTTGTGGTCAGCACAGCTCATAAAGGTATGCAGCGCTGTTCCTTTTTGGGCTGCTGAGAGCGCTCCTTCCTCCTTCTTTAGAAAGGAAGGCTCCCTGGAAAACGGAACATCCTGATGCTCGCCGTGTACAACCTGCGAAACCGAAAGTTTGGTGACAATCTCTCTTGCCTGTTTGTCCGGATAAGGATCGGTACAGCATTCCCGGATTTTCTCAATCAACCTCTGATCCGGTTTTTGCGTAAATAAAAGTTCTTCCCCTGTGTTCTGTTCCTCGGTCCCATTTACCTTTGCAACCACCGGAACAAAGCGGCACTCCGGATAAGTCACCACATCTTCGGGCATGCAGCCAAGTTCCATACACAGTTTGGTAAAGTTTGGATGGAACACAAGGCTCATCAAAATCCAGTCGGCATAGCTTGCAGCGCCTCGTGCAACGTATGGGGAAATCTTCTGTCGTTCGGTTAAAGCGCTGGTGTAGCTCGAAAGTTTTTTGTCCAGCTGATTCTGCACCGAGGTCACGATCAGTTTTTCCTTAGCACGGGTAAGCGCCACATACAAAATGCGCATCTCTTCCGAAAGCATCGAACGTTCCAGCTCCAGCCTCAGAGCCTCCATCGGAACGGTTGGATACTGCTTACGGGTGACAAAATCTCTGGCACAGCAGGCAAATCCCAGCTGGGAGTGTAAAAGCATATTGCTGCGCAGATCCTGCGTATTAAACTTCTTTGCCGTATCGCACAAAAATACCACCGGAAACTCCAGCCCTTTGGAATGGTGGATACTCATAATCCTTACCGCATTCGAACGATCGGTAACCGAGCTTGCACACGCCCAGTCTTCCCCGCGGCTCTGCATTTTATCCACAAAACGTAAAAATCCTGCAATTCCTTTTTGTCCACCCGCTTCATATTCCTGTGCATATTCGATCAGTAGCCTGAGATTTGCTTTTCGGGTTTGTCCATACTTCATGGCAAGCACCAGATCCCACAGTCCGGTTTTTTCAATCAGCTGCTGAATCAGGCGGTGTGCCGGACTTGCCGAAGCAATCAGCCGAAGCTCGGAAAAGGATTGCAGGAATTTTTGACAAAGTTCCTGACGCTGTGCTTCCTGTTCTGTCAGATCCTCGGGATTTGCCGCGGCGATCGCCTGACAGTTTTGATACAGGTGTGATGAACGGTCCTTCATCCGCACCACTGCCATATCATCTGCGGAAAATCCATAGACCGGTGACATCATCGCTGCAGTGAGGTGAATGTCGATCAGGGGATTATCTACCGCCCGCAGGATGGAAAGGGCGGTCGACACCTCCACTGTGTCCAAAAATCCCGCTTTCGAGTCGGTCCAAACCTCCACCCCGATGCGGGACAGTTCGTTTGCGTAGACCTCTGCCTTATTCTTCATCGAGCGCAGCAGGATGCAGATATCCTTTGGCTGTACTGGGCGCAGTTCTCCGCCCTCGCTGACGGTAAATCCTTCATCCAGCATGGATTTAATCTTCTTTGCCACATAGGAAGCCTCTGCCAGCTGGTCAGAAAATTCTTCACTTTCATTCTCGATCAGGTGAATTTCGGTCGCAGCATCCTCCTTTTGCGGGTAGGTTGCCGCCGCGGTCAGTGCTTCCTTATCATCGTAGTCGATTTCGCCCACTTCCCGACTCATCACCGACTGAAAGATAAAGTTGATGCAGTCGGTAACTTCGCTTCTAGAACGGAAGTTGTGAGAAAGAATGATTCTTGCCGGATAGTTTCTTTCATCATAATCGTGGAAGGTATTGCGCTTTTCAATGAAGATTTCCGGCATCGCCTGACGAAACCGATAGATACTCTGCTTAACATCTCCCACCATGAAGAGATTATCCTTTCGCGACACACTCTGAAAAATCATATCCTGCGTTGCGTTGGTGTCCTGATATTCATCAACCAGCACAAAGGCAAACTCCTGTGAAAGTTCTTGTGCAAGCGGTGTTTTTTTGCGCGTACCGTTTTCTTCTTTGACCAGTAGCTGCACTGCAAAATGTTCCAAATCCGAAAAGTCAAGCAGGCTTCTCACCTTCTTTGCCTGCATCAGCCTTCTGTCGTAATCGAGCACAAGCTCAAACAGCGTCTCGATTCTCGGACGAAGAAAACGAATATCCTCCGAAAAGCCTTCCTCATCCACACAGAACAGTTTCTCTGAAAGCTCCTTTAAGACTGCCTGCGCTGTTTTTCTCAGGCGCTGTACCAGTTCCTTTTTGCTGTCGTCCTCATAATTTCTCAGTGCTCCCAATCGCTCAAATTTTAATCCGGACAGCATATCACAGATATCGTCCCATTTTCCGTAGGAAAGTTCGCACAACAGACTCTCCACCTGCGACAGATCGCTCTCAAATGCGCTGATATAGGCCTTTTCCATGACAAGGTCGCCCTCCATCTCACAGATGGCGCGCTTAATCTGGCTCTGCGCATAGGCCGCCGCGTCCCTTGCGTAGGACAGGATGACCTTTCCCCACACAGTTTCTGCAACCGGGATAGTATCATCATACATCAGCAATTTTTCGTTTAACCAGTCCTGATAAAACGGATGGGAACGCACAAACGCATATAACCGCTTTAAGGTGTCCAGCAGCCCCTTGTCGTCCCGTCCGGAGGAAACCAGCTCCACCAGATCAGAAAAACGTCCGTCATTATCCTCATAGTTTTGTTCGATGGTTTCCTTTGCGATGTCCTCTTCCAAAAGCTTTATCTCGCTGTCGCTTCCCAGTCGAAAATCTGCCGGGATATCCAGCAGCTGAAAGTTTGCCCGCACTAAATCCAGACAGAAAGAGTGCACCGTACTGATATGTGCTGCCGAAAGTAATGTTCTCTGCCGCATCAGATAGCTGTCTGCGGGATTCTGGGCAATCAGTTCCGAAAGGCGGGAATGGATTCTCTGCCGCATCTCCTCTGCGGCTGCGTTGGAAAAGGTCACGACCAGTATCTTGTTTGCATCCACCGGATGCTCTCTGTCGGTGAGGATGTCGATTACCCTCTGTACCAGAACCGCTGTTTTTCCGCTTCCTGCTGCTGCCGAGACGAGCACGGTTCCTCCCCGGCAGGAAATTGCCTTTTGCTGGGCATCTGTCCATTTGGGCGCTGATTTATTCCCCATCCGTCCTCTCTCCTTTCTCTTCTTCTCTTAAGCAGGCAAAAAACTCCTCTTTTCCCAAAGCGGTCAGTTTTCTGCTCGCACCGTCCTGACCATGCTGGCAGATCGGCTTATAGTCACAGTACTGACAGGGCTCCATCCCAGAAGAGGATACCGGAAGAGCCTCAATCTTTCCATCCTGAAGATTTTTTGCCATTTCGGAAAGCACTAGCTCAATGTGGCGCTGAATCTGTCCCATCTGTTCTAAGGTTGCAAGGCTAGAGCGCGCGTCAAAGCTGCCATCGGCTTTTGTCTTGACCGGGATGAACACACCGGAAACCTTCTGCTCCATGCCAGCAACACAGGTTGGATCTTCCAGAACCAGACCGTTCATGCGGTAACGCTTGCGGTGCTCCTTCTCGATCTGTTCGTCACTGGTATCTCTGAAAGCTGTGATGATGTGATCCTTTGCCGGAAGGTAGAGTACCCCTGCCGGCAGACAGTTTGCCAGCTCCCCTGTTCCGTTTTTCCAGATGGAAAACAGGTAGATGAGCATCTGCAGATTAAGCCCGTAATAGACATCGTCCAACTGGAAATTCTTGCTGCCTGACTTATAATCGACTACCCGCACGTACTTCTTTCCGTCCTTTTCCATCAAATCCACGCGGTCCACAATTCCTTCCACGCTGACTCTGACACCGTTTTCCAGCATCAGCTCCAGCGGAGCAACCTCCCCGCCCTGACGGATTGGCAGCTCATAGCGGACCGGCTCAAACTCGCTTTGTGCAAATTCTGCCGCAAGCTGACGCAAAAGGCGGGTCAGTGTGATGCTCAAACGTTCAAACAGATAGTGAAAACGTTTACTCAAACTTTCACTGCGGCTGACGCGGTCTGCAAGAAACTGGTGCAGCAGCTGACGGACCTCCTGTTTGGTCTCATCCCAGGAAAGTTCTCCCAATCCCTTTCCTCCATGAGCTGACACCATTCGTTCCAGCACAAAATGGATGATGGTTCCCGACTGCATCGGGGAAATCTCCACCTTGCGGCGTGCCTGCAGATTAAGCCCGCCTGAACAGAAATAAGCAAACGGGCAGGTGAAGTACCGTTCGACCCTCGAAGGGGAAAGCCGCATCCGACTGCCAAACAGCATTCGGGAAATCTCCCTGTCCTGCATACGGAAGGCTCCTGCACGCAGCACCTTCATGACCTGTTCGATTTTCGGCGCATACTCTCCTTCCTTTAAATAGGCAAGCAATGAGGCGGTAAACGGGGAATCCTCATGGATATTGCGGCAGAGCGCCTCGAATGCGGTCTGTTCATTGACGATATAAAATTCCTCCGGCAAATCATGGGTAGATCGTTCACAGCCTGGGAACATTCTCAGCAGCGCTCCGATTGCCGGGGAATCCGGTGTTGGCTCTCCGGTGAGTTTTGCGGTGTGGCTGGTCACGACCAGATAATGGGATGGTGTACAGAGCGCAGAATACAGATAGTACTTTTCATAGGAATCAAGCTTGATGACCGAAGGGTTCAGCTGAATTCCGCTTTCCAGCAGACGGTCACGCTCCACCTCCGAAAACAGACCGTTTTCCGAAAGCTGAGGCGGAAATTCTCCCTGATTGACACCGATCACAATGGTGGCTTTCGGGCTGTTTGGACGCATACGGTCTGCACTTCCGATCGATACCTGATCCAGAGTGTTTGGAATTGAACCGATATCACTGCTGAGTGCTGCCATCAAAAACAGCTCTCGATGTTGCTCCAAAGAAAGCGGGATTTCCTGCAGCACATGGGCAAACACATCCAAAAGCTCCATCATAATATCCCATGCGCCGGCATTTAAACGTAAAGTCCGCTCCTCTTCCGCACTCTTTGCAATGTTCGAAACGGTCTGTTCGAGCCGCTCTTTTGCACCGCTGTCAGTCAGAAAATCGTACACTGCTTTTGCAAAACAAAGCCCATCTACCTTTGGAGCCTGTTCCTGACCGGAAAGACCGAGTGCATCCTGAAAATGTTTTAGCGGCGTCATGATTTCCTGCGCTGTCTGCCAGATTTCATCCAGCTCCATGCGGTCCTGTTCGGTAAAATCCTCTACCATGCCGCGCGGATTATTTTCAAAGTTTTCCTTTGAAAGCCACTGTCGGTGGTCGATTCCCCACAAGAAGCAGTAATTTTCCAGCTGGGAAGTCTTCACCGAATTCATTCCCATCAGCGGATTCTTTGCAAGGGAGAGCAGATACTGGGTATCAAAATTGCTCCGCAGCGCGTCCAGTGCAGAAAACACCAGCGAAAATACCGGGATGGACTGCACATCCTCCCGGAAATCAAAGAAGAACGGGATATTATATTTCGGGAAGATATCCTCGATTGCGGTCAGATAAGGGTCGATCTTTCTGGCAATGAGGGCAATCTGATTGTATGTAAGCCCCTGACTGCGCACCATGTTTACGATCTTCGCCGCAGCAAAGCGCACCTCTTCATACGGGTTTGGCGCATGCATCACCTCAACGTCCCCGTTCTCTCCTTCTCCCTGATATTCAGGCTGATGGATGCAGGGGAACCAGTGCTCCAGAAAAGAAAGTCGTTCTGAGGCAAAACGCCGTCCCTCTTTTAGGACAACTGGTGCCGCTACCGAAACACCTGCTTCCTTTGCACTGCGGATTAGCTTCATTGCGGTTTCCCTAGCAGTGTCAAAGGTCCCTTCCTCAAGATAAATTGCATCATCGTCCGAATCCGGTTCTTCTTTATCAGAATCATCCTGAGAAGTGCGGTTTGATAATCCATCAATTGGGAAAGTGATATACATGTTTTCGCACTCGGAAAGCATCCGCTGCATCAGGCGTTTTTCCCCTGCCATAAAAGTCATGAAGGAATCGATGAAGATGGTGTAGCCTCTAAAATATCCCTTGCCGGACATATTGTTTTCCAAAAGGTCACAGCAGGTGCGGATGCTGTCCTTTTCGTCCCGAAAACGGTTTGACAGAAGCGCCTGATAATATTCATAGATGGTGGACATCTCTTCGGTCTTCTTTGCCAGCTGGGGCAAGGCGGTCTGTTTGGAAAATTCTCGCAGCTTCTGCGGTGTCACGCCAGCATTTTTAAACTCATCCACCTGCCGGAGCATGGTAGAAACAAAGGCGGTATTGCGGGAAGGGCGAAGATAAAGATCCAGCTGATCCCTTGCCTGTCCCAGTGCCAGACTCATCAATATCTGGCGTGCAGGATCGGTGAGCACCTCTCCTGCCATCCCACCGCACTGCTGGAAAATATGGTGGCACAGGCGGGTGAAGCTATACACCTCCACCTGCATTGCAAGCTTTCCCTCACAGCGGGCATAGACTGCTTTTTCCATCTCGAAAGAAAACTGTTCCGGCACAATAAGCAGCACTCTGCCACCCTGTTTTGCCGTCTGTTCGACCTTGTCGAGAATCCATGTGGTTTTGCCGCTGCCGGCTCGTCCCAGAATCGGAATCAGCATATCGATCATCCTCCTTTTGCTGTTCTATTGTAACATATTCCGTCACTTTGGGCAAAACATAAATTTTCATCACAACATGCTAAGCAGCAGCCAGAAATATTTATCGTACAAAAAACCGTAGCGATTGGAAATCAGATTGTTTGCAAAGGTAATGCCCAGTGTGATGACAAAGAACATGGTTCCTTTTTCTCCTGCCAAAAGCATTTTTAATAGCCTTACTCCAATTGCAACCCAGACCAGAATCCCCAGCACAGCACCAATCAGCCCACTGTTTAACAGATCTGCCAGCACAAAACAGTGAGCAGACAAAAGGCTTCTGGATTCCGGTGCATAGGCTTCCAGCAGCTCTCTGTCGTCTGTCTTTTGATAAAGCAGGCGGTCATAACCAAACCCTTTTCCGGTTAGCTTTTCGGTCAAAGAAAAATCTGTATACTCCCGGATTGCCACCGACCAGATGATTTTTCGCTTGGACTCTCCGCCCCCCTGCGCAATCTGCTCATACCGTTCCAGAGCAGAACCATCCGAAATTCCGGTCACTTCCCTGTTTTCCAGTCTTGCCCTTTCTTCCATCCGCTCGTACTGCCAATCCAAATAAATCTGCATCAGTCCTGTCAGTACAATCACTCCCATCAGCACGGCTGCCCACTGCAAGACCGATTTCCAAGAAACGATTGCTTTCAAAGAATGTTTTCCTAAGCTATCTGTTTCCTCTTTCTTTATTTTTACCGCAGTATAAAGCATTGTCCAGACGAAAAAACACAACAAAAAAATGGTATTGCGCCTTGAGGAACTTAAAACTACCGCCGGCGCACAGACAAGCCACAAAAACAGCCGTTTTTTGCACAGAATATTTTCCTGTCGCGCTCCAATCAGAGTTTCTCCCGCAATCAATCCAAATAAAACAACCTGCGAAAACAGATTGTAGTCCAGTCTCAGCGACAGTCTTCTTCCATACAAAACCGGATACAACACCGGAAAAGAAATGTTGATAACCGAAAGTACTGCCGCTGTCATTGCAGATACGGCAAAAACAAACAACAGTGTTTTTCTTCTGTTATCCATTAAGAATTCCGAGCTTGTTCCTTTCTGCCGGTACCACAAAATCAGGATGGTAAAACAAACCATCAGAAAAACAACCTTGTACTTATCAAAAACTCCTTCCGGATAGATCGAATAGCCCAGGGTAACTATCTCCCATCCAAGATACAGCCCCAGAAAAATCCAAACCCAGCAAAGCCTTTTCAGCTCCTGTCCCAAAGTGCTTATCGTTTTTGGGAGCTGCATAAATAGTCTTCTTTCCTCAAACAAAAAAGAACCTGCCAGTAAAACAAGTGACAGCTCCATCAAATAAAAAGAAGACCCTGCTGCCAATTCATACAGCATTAGCCCCACACTGATTGGCAAAATCTTTTCCCAGACACACTTTGTCCGCACTGCTTTCCCTCCCAAACTGATGTTCGAAAAATTACCGTTCCTTTCTAGTTTTGCATGCGGTGAAACAATTTATTCTGTTTGTGGGATTCTTTGTGCTTATTCAGTTCCAAACAAATTTATGGTATAATGGGAACAAACTTCTGGAAAGGAGCCCCTTTCATGAAATTGCTGCACACTTCGGACTGGCATATCGGGCGCAGTCTTTTTGAATTTTCCCTGTTGGATGACCAGCGGGCATTTTTTGAGCAGCTTTGTCAAATCATTGAGGAACAAAAGATCGATGCTCTGCTTATCAGCGGTGACCTGTACGACCGCTCGATGCCCTCTG
>UMCH01054537.1_pt1 | contig 59603 bp, 58 predicted proteins | sample 1964201 | NCBI WGS metagenome assembly UMCH01 (sample SAMEA4835965, study PRJEB28245) | human gut metagenome | biome: gut microbiome; material: fecal sample | place: Denmark | collected 2008 | reverse complement strand
CCCTACTTCTTCATTCCCTACTTCTTCATTCCCTACTTCCCCATTTCCATCCGTTTGAGAATCAGAATCGGATACATCGGTTTTTTCTGCAGGATCAACGTACTCCAAAGTTAAATCTGATACATCGGTTTCACTTTCCGTACTTGAACTACTGCATGCGTTTAACGACAGCAATAACGCTGTGGTCAGCACTGCTATCAACAATTTCTTTGCAAACATCATGATAAAACGGACTCCTTTCTATCTTTCCTGTTCCTATTCTAAGCTATAAAGTTTCGGTTCTTTCTCCCGTTCATGAGGAAAAGTACATCCTATATTGAAAAAAGCAGCGATTTTATCACTGCTTTTTTCAGTTATATTGCTTGAAAGAGATCACCAATGCTTCTCCAGCCACAAACATTTTGGGGCACCGTTTTATATAAAACTTCCCACTTCATTCTGCTTTTACCTTACGACATACCGAAGCCACAAAGCATTTCCTTCTAATTTCTCTACTTCTTTTAACGTAAATGCAACGGGGGTATGAGCAGGCAAAAAGTCTGCCTGTTCAAAGATAGATACCGAAGTTGTACTGCCATCAGCTACTGGAGCAACCACCAAACTAACCTCATCTATCAGATCTTCCTGAAGAAATGACCAGTTCATTACGCCGCCCCCTGCCACCATGATTTTTTCAATGCCAAACAGACTCTGGAGCTTTTGAAGTAATAGCGTACAATCGAGATATTTTTCCCCCGCAAACAGGTACGATACTCCCTGATTTTGCAGATAAGTCAGATATGGTGCAGATACCCGCTTTGTCAGAACCTCAATTACATGGGCAGCAGTTCGCCCTTTCTTTTTTATGGTTGAAGAGGAAAATGCCAGCTCTCCTTTGGGATCCACAGAAATAATAAAGTTTCCCAAATCTTTTCCTGCCGGATTGATCCAATCAACTAAAGGAACTGATTTCGCTATTTCAGGCAAAGCTGGAGCTGGACCATCCGCGTAGACACCAAGCATGGTTGTTGTGCCATAGAGTGTAGCCTGGCACCCATAAAACTCACGCAAATCGCTATAAGCTTTTAAAGCTGGTGCCGTTTGAGGAAGTTCAAAAAAAGCTCCATCAATCTTACCGTCCAAAGACGCAAGCATATGACAAACAACAAAAGGACGTTTTATCTTTCTTTCCTCCATAGATATCCTCAGCCTTTCTGTTATTACTTTAACGCTGTTCCATCCTTAAACGCATTTCCTACCCGCTCACCCAGCACATGGTAGCCATTATTTGCCGGTTCAAAAGCAATAGGATGGAATTTTGCCATATCCAGATGACCTGTATTATCCAGTACATTCTCATCAATGCTGACATTGATAATCTGACCTATGATATTGCCGTCATCAGTCTCTTTCAGGAATTTGCATTCCAGTGCCACCGGAAGCTCACAGATAATCGGTGCATTTACAAATTCACTTTTTACGGTATGAAAGCCTGATTTTTCGAGCTTATTTTGTTCCGTATTTCCCGAAACAAGACCTACGTAGTCTGCAGAAATTACATGGTCAGCGTCGGCAAACGCTACAGTGAATGCTCCCTTTGCATGGATGTTTTTTGTGGTTTTGTGTCCTGCACTCAGGCAAAGTACAACCTTATCCGAATCATACAGTCCACCCCATGCCGCATTCATGGCATCAGAACTTCCATCCTCGTTATAGGTTCCAATAATCAGTACTGGAAGCGGATAAAACCAAGATTTTTTACCAAAATTTTTTCTCATAACAGCAAGCCCTTTCTTATGATTTATTTTTGCTCATCCACAGGCGGAACCATTTCTGCATACCTTTTCAGCATTTCCGGTGTGCTGGTATAGTAACGTTTCTTCTGATCCATAGCAGAGATCTGCTCCATCTCATCTTGATTCAAAGAAAAATCAAACAGGTCGAAATTGTCCTGGATATGTGCAGGACTCTTGGAACCAGGGATTACGATGTTACCTGCCTGTATGTGCCAACGCAAAATAATTTGTGCATTAGATTTGCCGTACTTCTTGCCCAACTTAGAAAACAGTGGCTCCTGAAGGAGCGACTTATCCCCATGTCCCAGAGGATACCATGACTGAATCATAATCCCTTCATTGCTGAGGAAACGTTTTAATTCCTTTTCCTGAAAATATGGATGCACCTCCGTCTGAAGTACAGCGGGCTTCACCTCACAGATTGCCAAAATTTCTTTCATCTGCTCCATATTAAAATTGGAAAGGCCAATGGCTTTTACTTTTCCTTCCTTATATGCTTTTTCCATCAGTTTGTATCCAGCAATATAATTTCCAGCAGGCTGATGAATGAGCAGCAGATCGATATAACCGGTATCCAGCCGTTTCAGTGTTTTTTCTACGGCATCTTGCTGCTCATAGAAAGCAGGCCACAGCTTCGTTTCCAGAAAAATTTCTCCTCGCTGAAGTCCGGATTTCTTCATCGCGCGACCCACAGCCTTTTCGTTGACGTATGCATTGGCGGTATCAATCAGCCGATAACCGCACTTCAAAGCATTGAGCACCGAAGATTCTGCTTCATCAGGTGTGAGTAAAAATGTGCCAATACCCACCATTGGCATCTTTAATCCATTGTTGAGAGTTACATTTTCCATTTTATTTTTCTCCTTACATGTTTAATGGTTGATTGATGTTCTAAAAATACAGCGGATATCTACATCTTATCTAATGCACAGTCCAAATATGGAAGCTCTGTTGAGGACAGGTATGCATCTGCCGTACCTGTATTTTCCTGAATCCACTCTTCTTTTCGGGTACCGGGAATTGGAATTTTTAGAGAACATCCATGCCAAACTGACCTGTGCTGGACTTATGCTTTTCTCTTTTCTATTTATTATTATAAATGGAAGCCGCAGCAAATAGAAGTTCCTGTTTGTTATGGAGTGATAAGCTAAAGGTTTTAACTCTTTGTTTTTGATTTACTGACTAAAGATTTCTGTAAGCCACTTATCATAAGCAGGAATCCAGTCTCCACCTGCTCCAAAACCGTGCGGCATATTGTCAAGTTGAAGTTGTTCTACCAAAACACCTGCCTGTTCTGCCGCATCGGCATTTGCCAAAAACTGTCCGTAAAATGGGTCACGGGTTCCATAGCAATAAAATGTTGGCGGTAAATCACCAGAACGCAGAAGATCTACATCTGTGGTTCCTAAACTCAGCTGTCCATAGAAGGAGTAGATCATGCCACAAGCCGCTACATCTGCCGAAACACTGTCCAGCTCATCCTGCTGGTATTCTGGATCCAGAATCGTGGGAAGTACATCCCCATCAAAGTTTATAAGCATCTCACCGCTTAAAATACCGCCAGCCGAGAAGCCCATCACAGCGATATCCTGTGGCTCAATGCCGTATTCCTCCGCATGGGAGCGAACAAAACGAACCGCTCTTGCCAGATCCAGTGCACCCTCTTGCTGGGTATAGGGTTGCAGACGGTAATCTACCACAAAACACTGATAGCCAAGGATGTTTAATGCTTCTGCCACATCCACACCTTCCGGCTGATCACTACGAAACTGGAAAGCTCCTCCTGGACAGATGAGCACAGCACCTTTTATATCCATACCCTCCGGGACCGGATAACTGGTAAGATAAGGTCTGAAATCTGGGTTATCTGAATACCTTCCATCGTTCATGGTATATTCTGTTTGAGCCGGTGCGTTATCTTCTTCCCATAAATAAAGTACTTGCTGTTGATCGGGTGTTACTGTGGCTGTAGCTACAGTATTACCTTCTTCCGCTGTCGGAACAGCAGTTTTGATATCAGATAGCTCCAGCTCTGCGCCCCACTCACGTATTTCCTCATCCGTAGTATTTTCTTCTATCAAAAACTCGCCGTTTCCCATCAACGCACCTGGTTCCAGCTCCGAGATTGCAGAACTCACGGCAGACAGATCGATACCATCTCCTAAAACAAACGGATAGATTGTGCGGGCACCAAAATTGTACCTTTTCAGAAAATTCTGAACTTGTGGTGAAAGCTGCTGGTTATGGCCATCAAATCCCAGCAAAACAAATTCATACGTATCTACCTGCAGATTGCTGTCATTCGTTATCTCTATCAAATCTGCATTTAGTGTATCTGCCAACAGCTTGGCTGCCCTCGTTATTGTTTCCTGCTCAGGATCATAGGCTATGAGAATATTCGTGTGTATTTGCTGTACCTGACTATTATCCACACCTTCGGACTGTGACAGATTATTATTTATTGTCTGATCAGAAAAGGTGCCCTCATTATTTCCACAGGCAGCTAAACTGAAAAGTAATACCGCTACAAAAATCAGAATAAACATCCGTTTCATCTGCCGAGGTCTCCTTTCAAAACCGCTTATAGTCCAAATCCAGCTGCCCATTGCACCACCTGATCACGGCTTCCTGCCACATCATTTCTGGAAATCTCCAGACCATTCTCACTCACAGTTGCTCCTGGCTGAAGTTCAGCTATTGTACTTTCTGTACGAGAAAACCCACTTCCTCCATGAGGGCAGAAAGGGATAATCGTTTTTCCAGAAAAATCATATTCCTCCAAAAAGGCGTACAGCGCTTGGGGCATATCTCCCCACCAGTTGGGATAGCCGAGAAAAATGGTATCGTACTGTTCCAAATTTTCGATATGGGTGGAAAGCTCCGGACGTGCATCCTCACCCTGTTCCTGTGCTGCCTGATCGACCAAAGGATCATGATCCAATGGGTACTGCTCCACAGTTTCAATCTGGAACAAATCTCCTCCCACTGTGTCCTGAATTATTGAAGCTATATATTCCACATTTCCCATTATTTTACCCTCGTCGACTACAATGCTGGCTCCGGCAATTGCATCCACGCCTTCTGTATCCACATCTTCCGGCATGGTAAAATACGCAATCAAAATATTATTTCCTTCGCTGCTTTCCGACACATCTGTATCAGGAGCAGAAGATTCTTCATTAGAAAACGTTTCCGATTCGACGGAAGTATCAGAAATTTCTGTATTGGAATCTAAAGCATCGGCAATCTCTTCAGACTTATCATTGAGCACACTATCCAGCCATTCCTGAACATCAGACTCACTGACGCTGGAGCGGAAACGTATTCCTTCCTGCCAATCACCAGTTCCAGCTAATTCTGCCAGTAGCTCTCCGCTCTCACCCAAACCGGAGCTGGCAGAAGTACAGAAAGGAATGACTGTTTTGCCGGTAAAATCGTTGGCTTTAACAAACGTATCCACAGGCCATGCGGCAATTCCCCACCAGATAGGATAACCGATAAACACAGTATCGTAGCTTTCCCAGTTCTCCACTGTATCTGCTAACAGTTCAACAGTTCTTAAAGACTCGTCTGCATATTCCCGGGAAACACGACTCTTTTCATTGCCATAATTCAGGTCTTCATCGGTATAAGGGTCAGCAGGCTCCAGCTCAAACAGATCGCCTTCGGTCAAATCGGCAATATAACCTGCTGCCTGCTCTGTATTTCCGGTAGCAGAAAAATACACTACCAGGGTTTTTCCAGTTTGACTTTCTTCTAAAGCATCCCCGCTGTCTGTTTTAGCAGAAGTGCTTTCAGGGACAGCCGGCTGAGAATCCTCTGTTTTAGAATTCTCCTGTGCAGAAGAAACTGAAGCATTGCTGTTTCCGCACGCTGTAATACCAAGTACCATGATCAGACTTAAAAACAATGCTGTTATTTTTTTCATCGTAATCGCTCCTTTCAAGACTAAAAATTTTTATTCATAGCATTCCTGAAAGATTTCCAAAATTTCTTCATGAGTCATGACCTTATAGCTGCCTTGAGAAATGCTGCAAGAATCGGCGATTTCTTTAAGTTGGGATTGATTCACATCCAATTCTTTTAGTGTGGCAGGCAGACCAATTTCTCGAATAAAATTTGCCAGTGCCTGAATACCTGCCAAAGCAAGTTCTTCCTCGGTCTTGCTCTCCGGAGCAATTCCCCATACATTTTTTGCAAAACGGACAAATTTTAACAAGCCCTCTTTATAGATATGCCGGTAGTATACCGGATGGAGCACTGCCAGGCCACATCCATGGTTACAATCAGTAAATGCGCTAAGCTGGTGCTCCATATTATGGCACTGAAAATCACATCTCTTGCCCATTTTGATCATCCGATTTTCCGCCATGGTTGCATCCCACATCAGGTTGGAACGGGCAGTATAGTCCTGTGGATCTTCAATGGCTGCCCGGAGATTTCGAACCACACTTTTCATCAATCCCTCCATAATATCATCAGAAACATTGTCTTCATCGGGTTTGCTGAAATAAGTTTCCATAATATGGCTTAAAATGTCGAAACTAGCGGATACCATTTGTTTTCTTGGCACAGAGAAAGTATAGGTGGGATCCATCAGAGCAAAACGAGGGTTAAGAGCCGGATAGTCCCGACCTGTCTTGACCTTCTTTTCCTCATTGGTGATCACTGCGCCTCCATTACACTCGCTGCCAGTACCCGCCACAGTAACTACAACGCCCAATGGCAACGGATCAAAGTCAATAACACCTGGGTGAATCCAAAAATCCTCCCAAATATCGCCTTCATACTGTGCAGCAAGACAAACAGCCTTACAGCAATCCATCGTGCTGCCGCCGCCTACAGCAAGAACCATATCAACATGATTTTCTCGAGCCAGTTTCGCACCCTCCTGCACCTTAGCATAGGTGGGATTGGACATGATATCAGAAAACTCCACAATGGTTTTACCAGCTTTCTTCAGAATGCTCGTAATCTCATCGTAGACGCCGTTTCGTTTGATTGAACCTCCGCCATAACCCAGCAGAACAGTCTGAGCGTCTTTTGTCAGACAGGCCAGATATTCCTTCACGCAGCCCCTGCCGAAATAAACCTTCGTGCTGTTTTGAAAAATAAAGTTGTTCATATCTGTACTTCCTTCCTTGAATTTCATAAATGATCATCTATATCTGAGCTTCCCAAAAAGAAACAGCTTCGTCAAGCCATCCTTCTGCCACCGTGCCACTTCCCAGCCCAAAGCCGTGTGACAGTCCAGGATAATGATGAAACTCCGTTGGGATGCCAAGATTACTCATAGCATCCAGACGACGCTCCATTGTACGCCAATTTGCGATGCCATCCCGTTCTCCCACACAAGCAAAGGTCGGGGGATCATTTTTTGTATATTCATTGTGTCCGGTGTACTGCATAATCACCGCACTCGGCCGTGGAAGATCTTCTCCTCCAAATGCTACCGGTCCATATGAGCCCAACCACGCTGCCATGCGAGCTCCAGCCGAACCTCCCCAAAGGGAATAACCTTGTACATCAATTTCCAGCTCCTCTTTATGCTCAAAGATAAAGCTGATTGCCCGTGCCAGATCTTCACAGCCAGTTTGTGCCCCAGGACGGTAAATCAGAGCAAAAGCATTATATCCTCGTTTGGAAAGTTCCAACGCATGAGGAAAACTGTCCTGCATGGCACCCACATAGGCAAATCCACCCCCTGCATTGCACAACGCAAATTTTTCTCCTAGATTTCCTTTGAAGAAAAACAATCCAGTATCCTCTTTATCCGGGTCCCTGGCTTTTTCTTCCTCTGTATAAATATCATAGAAAACGGTTTGTCCGGCACTTGCCCGATTCCATAATGTATTGACGACTTCAACCGTTTTGTCTGAATCGATATTGTTATACCAGGTAAGCTGCAAATCACCTAAAGTTTCACCTCTCATATACCACTCTTCCATTGGAAACAAGAAACGTCCATATTTTCCAAAAACAGGGTCATTCATTACGGTATAAATCAAAGTAGTGTCGTTAAAGTGCTGTATCATATCCTCTGCAAGCGCAGAATCCGTTTTCTTCAAGCCAAAACTACTATTTTGCACTGTATCAATCTCAAATATTAATTTCGTCAGTCCACTATATCCAATCATAAACAACAACATAAAGATACAAATGACTGATAACTTCCGCGCTTTCATTGACTCACCATCCTTTCTGTCTGATTTAATTATAAAAAAATCGAGACTTCTGCAGAAGTCTCGATTCGTTATGCACTATTTACTTGAAGGTTCATACTGGATTATCACTTTTGGGTTGCTTTTTTTACTGCTTTCAGAAATTGTTTGACAACTGGAGATGGTGTTGGAGAGTGTAATAAGCCAAAAGGAATCATATAGTTCCAATCCAATGGCAAAATCTTTAGCAGAGGGTGAACATAGCTCCAGTTATTCACAGCCATAAGGACATAGTTGTTGTTCTCACATTGATTAAATGCATTAACATTGTAAAAATCAAAATCCACAATTTGTATTTGAGGATGATTTTTCCATAAATCATCCCGAAGAAGATCGACGTAATGACTCCATCCACGGCGCATCAACATCATCTTTTCTCCATACAGATCCTGTACCGTCAGCCGGTCTTTTTGTGCCAGCCGATGATGAACAGACACTGCACAGCAAATAGGTTCACGGGAAATCTCAAGTCCATTACACTGACGTAATTGAAGCATTGTTTCATCAAAAATTCCGGCAATCACATCAATGTTTTGCCCCAGATTTGCTAGAATTTCTCTGGCATTTTCTGGAGTATTATCAAATGGAACCAGCTTAAATTTTATTCCGGGACAATATTCTTGCAGCTTTGGCCAAAGGTCTACCAATACTTGGGCTGGTGTCATAGGAGAAGTACCGATACGAATTACATTCTTCGTTTCTTGCATTGCATTCTTTGCCCGTGTAACCGAATCTTTACAATACTGTATGATATATTTTGCATCCTGATAAAGAGACCTTCCCGCTTCTGTAAGTTGCAGCCCACGATGTGTCCGAACAAAAAGCTGCAAGTCCAAACTTTCTTCAAGCAAATTGATTTGTTTAATGACTGCTGGTGGAGAAATGTATAGTTTTTCTGCTGCTTTATTAAAGCTGCCAGCCTCTACCACACAGATAAATGTATCTAGCTGCGGATTATACATTCGCCTCACAATTCCTTTCTTCCGGGGATTTCCTTATTTGATACTTTTTATTACACTTACTCATATTGACATTTTTTAGCTTTTTAAGATTGTCTCTGCAAATTCAAATTTTCTGGTTTTTCAATTAACTCTGCCCACAAAACTTTTTAAATTCTTGTTTCAAGAAGTCTTATTACAATAAAATTATAGGCAAATGATTAAAATATTTCAAGTTATATTCTCTTTAACATATTCTTTGACTGTCTTTAAAACCGAGTCTTTGATTTACTTACCATATCTCAGTCAGCATTCTTTAAAAATCTTTCCAGTTCCTGATATTATTTTCTAAAACAAACTTCTCATTCAAAACACTGGCAGACAGAAGATAACAGTAATCCCGTTTTGCAAAACACATATAAATCTATGAACCATGCAAGATTGCTCATAGATTTATATCATTTCGCAATATACCTACTCAATGCAGTGCAAGATGGGAAAAGTATTTTTTATCAATAGCGATAAAACAAAAAATGCCACTAAATGATTCATCATGAATGGTTTAGTGGCATTTCTTTATTCATTATTGTGAGTCTTATAATTTTCTCCCCATGTCCACATGGCATCTAAAATAGGTTTAAGGCTTTTTCCAAGTTCTGTCAAACTATACTCGACTCGTGGCGGCACTTCTGCATACACTTTTCGATTTACCAGTCCACTGTCTTCCATGTCTCGCAGCTGTGCTGTCAGGACTTTTTGCGATACATTGCCAACAGACTTTTTTAATTCACCAAAGCGTTTTGTCCCAGGCATCAGATCACGCAGAATCAAGACTTTCCATTTATTGCTGATCAACATTAAGGTTGTTTCTACTGGACATTCCGGTAACCCTTTTTCTTTCTCCATATGTTTTCCCTCCTCCAATAGTATCTTTTTGGTACCTACAGCACAATAAAGTGCTTACTTTACAAAAGTTCTTTATGGTTTTATTATAATCTTGCAAGATAAAAATTGCAAGACTAAAAACCCATACTTATCAGGAGGTTATAATGATGAACAAAGTTGTAAAATTTTTGCAGGAAAATCCCGTACAATACCTTGCTACTGTTGGTCGTGATGGAAAGGCTAAATGCCGCCCATTCATGTTTGCCGGTGAACTGGATGGCAAACTATGGTTCTGCACCAATAACCAGAAAGATGTCTACAAAGATATGCAGGCTAATCCTTCTGTAGAAGTCTGTGTTTCCAGCCCGGCGTATGCTTGGATTCGCCTGAACGGAGAAGCTGTTTTTGAAAACAACATGTCTGCTAAGGAAATGTGCATCCAGAACCCCATTGTTAAAGGACAGTACGGCGAAGCTACTAACCCAATTTTTGAGGTCTTTTATTTGAAGGACGCTCACGCGGTAATCGCCGACTTCTCCGGTAATCCGCCTGAGGAATACGATCTGTAAACAAAACTTCCCAAATATCTTCGGGGCAAGGTGGAATCCCTGACCGGCAGTGACAGTCTGCGAACTGCAAGAGCAGCCGAAACGGTGTAATCCCGTTACCGACGGTAAAAGTCCGGATGAGAGAAGATATGATAAGAATATCCTCCGCATGTGCCAAACCTCGCAGGATTTGTTCTTAATCCAAATCATATCTTAACAGGAGAATCATGGAAAAAAATATTATCCTACAAAAGAAAACATCCGATCAGAAAGTACGTATTCTCACGATGACGGCTGTACTTTCTGCCATTTCCTTTATCCTTGCTTTTTTTGAGTTTCCTGTTCCCTTATCTCCATCGTTTGCACGAATGGATTTATCGGACTTGCCCGCATTGATCGGTGCCTTTGCATACGGTCCTGAAACAGGAATTCTAATTGAATTTGTTAAGAATGTTCTGCAGCTACCAGCTACTTCTACGGGTGGTACCGGCGAACTTGCTAACTTTATCATGGGAGGCAGCTTTGTTTCGGTAGCCGGACTTATCTATAAATTTCACAAAACAAAGAAAACCGCGATAATCGCCTGTCTGATTGCCAGCGTCATCATGGGAATTGTAGCCGCAGCAGTTAATTACTTTATCTTGCTGCCTCTGTTTGAAACATTTATGCCGCTCGAACAGCTGATTGCTTCTTTTCATGAGTTTATGCCTTTTATCAAGACAAAATTTGATGTCGTTATTTTTAATGCGTTCCCATTCAACTTGCTGAAGGGAATCGGTATCAGTGCTTTCACAATGCTGTTTTACACACACCTCTCCCCCTTCTTAAAAGGTTCACAACAATAGGAGGTTACCATGCAAACAAAAAATTATCTAAAATATATTGTAGAGGAAATTCATTCCACTGTATTTGCTACTGTTGATAAGAATGGTCATCCTGTTACCTGTGCCATCGACATCATGGATTATGATGAAAGCGGCCTTTACTTTCTAACCGCAACGGGCAAAAACTTTTATAGGCGGCTAAAAAACAATGAAAATATCGCTTTTACCGCCATGAAGGGAGAAGATACCCTTTCCTGTGTAGCGGTATCAGTACAAGGCAAAGTAAAAGAAATTGGGCCAGACAAAATACCTGAACTGTTCCGTAAAAATCCATACATGGAAAAGATTTATCCGGATGTATGCTCCCGTAGTGTTCTCACCGTTTTCAAAATATATGAGGGCATTGGTGAATGGTTTGATCTTACCAAACTTCCCATCGAACGAAACAGCTTTTCTTTTGGCATAGCTCAGCCAGCGGAAAATGGTTACTTTGTAACAGAGAAATGCATCGGCTGCAAATTATGCTATTCAAAATGTCCCCAAAAGTGTATTGATATTACACAAAAGCCTGTTGTAATAAAACAGGAGCACTGTCTGCACTGCGGAAATTGCTTTGAAATTTGCCCTGCAAGGGCCATTGAACGGAGGTAACCATATGACACAGGAGCAACGGGCGGAGTTTATGATTCGCTATCTGCTGAATGAAAGAAAAGAATATCAAAATATCGCTCTGCCTTTGAGTCTTGCAGGAAAACGTCGGATTTTGCGCAGCTTAATCAATGTCCGCCCCCCTGTTCCGGTCAGCCAGGATTTTTTGAAAATACAGGACGCATATCTGCAAGAGCGCCTTATTGAGAGAGGGGTTACAAAAATAGAAGACCTGACCCCGCTACAACCGAAGATATATCTATGGCAGGGCGATATTACCACCCTTGCCGCCGATGCAATTGTCAATGCGGCAAACAGCCAAATGCTGGGTTGCTTCGTTCCCTGTCACGGCTGCATCGATAACGCCATCCACACCTTTGCTGGTGTACAGCTTCGTTTAGAATGCGCTGATATCATGGCAAAACAAAATGCAGAAGAAACCACAGGTCAGGCAAAAATTACAAAAGCCTATAATCTGCCCTGCCGTTATGTACTGCATACCGTTGGTCCTATTATTGATGGAGCCGTCACCAAGAAAGACGCTGAATTGCTGGCAAACTGCTATCGTTCCTGTCTGGAACTGGCAGCGTCTTATGGTCTGCAAAATATAGCATTTTGTTGTATCTCCACTGGGGAATTTCATTTTCCCAATCAATTGGCAGCGGAGATTGCTATACAGACAATCAAAAACTGGCAAACACAAAATCCAAAACAAATGGATGTGATTTTTAATGTTTTTAAAGACAGTGACTACGAGATCTACCAAAAATTATTGCGATAATTTGTCCCGCCTAAAACAGGAAGTGCTTACTGCAGATGCCATTGTCATCGGTGCTGGTGCAGGGCTTTCCACTTCTGCCGGATTGACTTACACAGGTGAACGTTTCGAACATTATTTTGGAGATTTCATTCAGAAATATGGTTTTCACGATATGTACTCCGGCGGATTTTATCCCTTTGAAACGTTAGAAGAACATTGGGCATATTGGAGCCGATATATCTACATCAACCGCTATCTGGACGCACCAAAACCCGTTTACAATGACCTTTTGAAACTGGTACAGGATAAAGACTATTTTGTCCTGACCACCAATGTAGACCATTGTTTTCAAAAAGCCGGATTTCAAAAACAACAGCTCTTCTATACACAGGGCGACTATGGATTATGGCAGTGTTCCAAACCCTGTCACCAAAAGACCTATGACAATGAATTTGTTGTCAAAAAGATGTTCACTGAACAGAAAAACATGAAAATTCCCAGTGAATTGGTGCCCCACTGTCCTATCTGCGGTGCGCCTATGTCCATGAATCTACGGGCAGATATGACCTTCGTAGAGGATGAGGGCTGGTATACAGCAGCTGCACAGTATGAGAACTTTCTTCACAAACATCAAGGACAACATATCTTGTATCTGGAATTGGGAGTTGGAAACAATACACCCGGTATTATCAAATACCCTTTTCGAAAAATGACCTATCAAAACCCTAAAGCCGTTTACGCATGCATCAACTTATTGGATTCATATTGTCCAAAAGAGATTCAAGAGCAGACAATTTGTATTAGTAGAGATATCGGCATGGTTTTAAACGAGCTATCCCGATGAGTATACAAAAACAATAAGAGGTGGCAGTATACTGCCACCTCTTATTCTTATCACAGAAATCATAAATCCCCATAGGGAAACCAGAAAGCCAAAATTTTCTCTACCTATGATACTGACTATTTCTCTGCCATCTTGATCACTACATTACCTGCATGGTCAACATCTGCAGCAGTACGAATCGCCTTTTCAAGTTCAGACAAAGAAAACTCATGGGTAATAATAGATTCCAAGTTCCACTTTCCACAGCTCATAATTTCCTGTACATCGCGTACATCCTCGGGCATATAGCCGCCGGACCCGATGATACTTTGTTGAGCATAGGTCATCTGCAACAGATTAATGGAACGAGGAGCATTATTGACCGCAACAGAAACAAATCGACTTTCGATTTTACCAAGGTTCAGAAATTCTGTCAGAATAGTTTCCGCACCTGCGGCATCCAACCAACAGTCAATATCAGCTGTTTTCCCGCTCAATGATACTGACGTTCCAAAGTATGATGCCGCATGAGCTTCAAAGCTTTCATTTGCTGTGTTACAGGTTTCAAATCCCAGTCCAGCCGCCAGTTTTAAGCGAAAATCTGAATGATCACACACCATTACTCTGTTCATCCCGAAATGCTTAAAAGCAACAGCAGCTGCAATCCCGATCGTTCCACATCCAAAAACTACTGCATTTTGACCTGAAACATATTGATTTTGCCCCAATGGAATCATCCCGCGCCTTGCTGCCCGGCAGCCAACTGTAAAAGGTTCGATCAAGCTGGCAAGACGATCGGAAATACTCTCATCAACAGCATAAAGTGAGTAATTCCGCTTGGCCTGCGGAATCAGAATATATTCAGAAAAGCCACCAATCGTCCCTGCTCTCCTGGTATCATTTTTGGCATATCTGGGATAAGGGTAGACCCGTTCTCCCACTACAAACTCAGTAACATTCTTCCCTACTTTGACTACACGGGAAACCGTTTCATGTCCAAATTCTCCGCCCACAGTAATCTTGTGGCCTGTATTGGGACCATGGAGGAATACAGCCACATCGGTTCCGCAAATACTGGAGTAGATGTTTTGCACTAAAACATCATCATCACCTATTTCAGGTAAATCGAGTTCCCGGATTTCAAGCGCTTCTTTTCCTAAATAAATTCCAGCATTCATTTACTTTCCTCCTGTTTTCCGCGCCCACACATGACACATTGCTCCATAACAGCACTAATATGACTAATAGAATCTCTGCAGTCATTTTTCAGCCATTCCGAAATAATTGCCATAAGGCCGTGTATATAAAATGCTACCATATATTGCTGATCCTCTTGTGCAATTTGAAAACGTTCCAGAATTGGGACAAAAACATGACTCATCATCCGGCTGTAAGTTTTGTCCAGTTCAAAAGATTTAGAATTTTTTAATGCTGTTCGGAACAAACGTTTGTTTCGCGCGATATATTCGAGATACGGAGTTAGATATTCCGGTGTAACCAGATACAATTCATCCAAAGGACATTCCTGTATCTTGGAAACGAACATCTCTGCACGCAGCTTCATATGTTCCAGAAATTGTTCGTTCATGTACTGTATGCTTTCTGTCATCAAATCTCCGATTGTCTCATAGTGCAGATAGAAGGTGGAACGATTAACACCTGCTGTTTCACAGATTTCCTTTACTGTGATATATTCCATATCCTTTTTTCCCAACAGTTCCAGAAAAGCCTGATCCATTCGAAAAGCAGTGTTAAAATATTTACTTTCGGATTTTTTCATTGCATTCCACCTACTTTTAATTTTTAATGATTCAATTTAATAAGAGTTACTTGGGACTAAGTTATCTGTTCTTCATTTTTTATTCTCCACTTATTTCTTTGGCCAGTTCCATGATCTCGAAAGCGTATTTCTGTTTTCCTTTCGCCAGCATTTTCTTGTAGACGGGATAGTTGATACCCATGCCTGCTAAGCCAATAAGCCCAATAATGACACCAAGTACGAACGAAACTGAGCTGCCGCTTCCGATCACCTTCATGGACAGGCACATACCAACTCCGGCTATCAGTGCGCAGAGAATACCAACAGTATAGGTAAATACTGTCGCCGGTAATTTTGCTTTGGCATCCAGTTTCCGAAGGGCAATGACTTTGGAGTCGTCCTTAGGTGCATATTCGTTTGCAAGGTGTTCTGCATAAATTTTGTCTGTGTTCATAGTTTTTACCTCCTTGATTTGATACTTCTATCTTACCAAAATCAGAAGTATGATGGAACAACACAGACAGTGCCTTGTGTTGAATTAACCCATTGAATATGCATACAAAACTTTCCCATGAATAGATTATATCACAAAAAACAACTTCTTTTTTGCTTTTGACTAAGACCAGCTCAGACTGATTTCCTGACTTATTCGCTGCTTAGATAGCAAACGTTCTTATCCCCCAAAACAGTTATGATAATATAAAGTGTCTGGGGTGATATCTTTTCCGATATTATAAAAAGAGGAGCTTAAAAAGCTCCTCTTTTTTATTATCATTGCTTATTTCTTTATCATATTTGTTTCAAAGGACACCCGGAAAATAAAGGATAACAACCAACAATTTTAAATGGTACTACTCTAAACAGAAAGTTGCTCAATATAGGAGATATCTATATAATCACCTTTTCGATTCGGTGAACACATCTAAACTTCCAAATAAAATCTGACAGAATAACAACTCCCACTATGGGTCAAATCCTCTGCCTTATTCTTTTTCAAAAATCATTCTCAATTCTGTGTTCGGTGTGCCAAGCTGAATCGTTTCCTCTTTCCCGTCAAAGCAGAAACCGTATCTCTCATAGAATCGGATTGCCCTTTCGTTTCCTTTGAGTACCCAAAGTGCAATCCTCTTATACTCCTTGAGCTTTTCAAAGGCTGCGTTCATCAGCTCATAGCCGACCTTTTTTCCGTAGTAATCAGCGAGCACATAGATGCAGAACACCTCGCCGCAATCCGAAAGTGTATCATCATGATATTTTCCATAGCCGACAAAGCCGATCACTTTCTCTCCATCCTTAGCAACCAAAAGGTTTTCCAGCCATTTGTGGGCGATTTCCTTACACTTTTCTTCGCTCATGCTGCTCAGATATTCGGCATCCATCAGCCCTGTATAGGCTTCCTGATAGGACTGATAGTGAACATGGCCTTTTCCGTCCATTTCACTTTCGGTCTGCATTGGTTTGATAATGTAATTACTCATAAAAATCGTCCCTCCTTACAGGTTGTTTATTTTAAGCTAATTGAGAATTACGAAAATGATGTCCCGCAGAATGCATGATATATCCAGCCGGAAAGCAAAAAGTGTATTCTCTGAGTTCTAAGGTTTTTCTCTGGAGTAACACTCCCACAAACTGGAAATCCCTTATTTCTTTTTGAATTTTGACACAATCTTATTTACCCATATATCCATGATTATGTCGCCAATGGTTCCCAAAGCATCCACTATTAAATCAAACATAAGACAACCTCTCAAATTTGGATTTGTCATCCACTTTATTTAGATAAATTGTACCATAAATTTATCAACAGCTCAATCTATATTCGTAAAAATAAAGGAAAGTCCTAAATAAATGCTATCTTATTCTAATTATAAAACTATTTGCTGTAAGGTTCCCTTCCCTATTGACCAAACTTTTGCTCAAAGCAAATCAGGATCTATTCTTCCGTTTCATATACAATATTACCTGTAAAGTACATGGACAGTGACATCTGAATCGACTCTTCTTTATCAGGCAAACGCAGATAACCAATATATTCCACCTGGTTAAATCCATACATTTCATCTACAATCTCAAAGGAATACTCGTTATACTGATCAAGGAAGTCTTCCAGCGACATTTTCTTTCCTCTAAAATCACCATATCTTCCCAAATCGCTTAACAGCAAAATACAGGCAGAATCCTGATCGATCTCTTCAATGGTAATGCTACCATTCACTTGTGGATATGGTTCTTTCGCGCGGATATATCCATGCTCAAATCGCAGATAGACAGTATCATTTTTCAAGATAATCTGATTCACAATCATGTCATGTAAGCTATACGGTATGTCAACTTGTTGTTTAAATCTTGTTATCATCTTTTAGCAGCTCCTAATTTCTCGATAATCTTTTTTGTATGAATGATACCATAAATTTATCAACAATTCCATATTCCATTTACCAGTAGAATAGATCGGATTTTGACGGAATCAGCTCTTAGCTACTTTGGATTGAGAAAGTAAATCTGCGGAAGATTATTTTGCCTTTGCGTTAAGCGACCTTAAGCATAAAAAAAACAACGGGTTTGATTTCTCAAACCCGTTGTTTCATCAATAAAATATGAATCACAGTTCATTAATGGTTTCAGACACTGCCATATTGCAAATCCTCTTTGCAGGGGCAAGCGGTGCAAGAAGAGCAGTGAACACAAGCAGTATCAGGATTCCTCCAATGGATGCAAAAGGAACCTGCCATGATGTTCCCCAATAATTGGTAATCATCTGCGAATAGAGAAAATAATGCAGCGGCAAACCTAAACCACAGCCTGCAAACAGTCCAAGTGCTGTGTATGTGGCGGCTTCTGTGGTAATCATCTTCTTAACTTGTAAGCTGTCCATTCCCACTGCACGCATAGCTCCGTATTGCTTTGTTCTGGCAGACACACTCATCGAAATACTGTTTACCGTATGGATAATGGTAATCAATGTGATCACTGCTAAGAATCCATAAACAAACAAGCAGAACATATAATAGGTGTTTTGTGTATCTTTGTTTTGTTCCAGTCTATCATAAAAGTGATATTTTCCATCCGCCAATGTATAAAGCTCCTTGACATCCTGTGCTGTTGCATCTTTGGACAGCTGTACATCCAGAATCGCATAGTCATCTTCACCGGTAATTTCCTCAAACGTTTTCTCAGAACAAATTACCGTTGGCTGATCTGATGTATCAAAGGGACTGTCCTTCAAAACTCCAGCTACCGTAAGTTCTGTTTGTTCCAGTTGAATGGTATCACCCACCTGCAAAGAGTTGCTTTTATCAAAAACTGTTAATACACCGCTGCCTTCACTGACAGCTTCGATATTTCCTGCAACCAAATCTTCTTCTGCCCACTGAAACTGCTGGTTTTCATAGGAAATCAAATCAATTTGTCCCGATTTTCCTTCATATTCTGCCGGAAGACTTTGATACATCCGTCCAAATACCCGCTTTACATATGGGAGACTCTCTACCTCTGCGGCAAAGCTTTCTTCAATTTCACACAGATTGTCCGGGCTGCTGTAAAAGACATCCGGTGCCCATGGCTTTAATGGATTGAGTGCCATCTGAACCCATTGTACCAAAACAGAAAAACTCAAAATCATAATAATGCTCAATGCAAAAGAGCCTGTCATGAGAAACAGATTTTTGGGCGAAGATATCGCATGATGAATTCCCAAGGTTGTTTCAATTTTTAAAAAGCTTCTTTTGATTGGTCGGGATATCTTTCCTGTTTCGGAAAGATTGCCGGTAACCGCCGCAACCGGAGAAACTCCTGCTGCCCGCCTTGCGGGTGAAATGGAAGATAACAGCACGGTCAAAACACCAACAACAACGCCGCTGAAAATACCTACTAAACTAATCCCAAACAGAGGAATCTGTACAAACTCACTGCCCGCACAAAACCGGAGCAATCCACAAAGAATCCAGGTACCTACAATTCCAATTCCCACACCGATTGGAACCGCTGTTTTGCACCAATAGAGTGCTTCCAGTCTGACGATATGCATAATTTGTACCCGACTTGCTCCAATGCAGCGAAGCATTCCAAAAAATTGTGTTCGTTCTGCAGTTCTGCTGTTGAGGCTTCCCGCAATCATAAAGACTCCTGCTGCCAAAACCAATGCAAACAGGATTGCCGCTACCAGGTACATTCCCATAACATAAGAATCACTGCTGAAACCTGTTAATCCCATCAATGCTGTATTTTCAGACAAAGTATCATCGGATAAACCATAGGTCTGGCGCAGCTCGGCAATCACTTTGCGAACGTTGACATTCTCATCAAACCGTACAAAGCAAACCGGTTGAAGCTTACTTCCTTCTGCTCTGGCAAAACTTTGAAAAGAGTCCCAATTTAGTAAAGCACCCACAACATCAGCATTTGTACTGATGGTAACATCTCCCCCAAAGCCAGAAATCGTATAGTTAAAATCTCCAGCTGGTGTGCACAAGGTCACTGTATCCCCAATATTCAGGGAAAGCTGTTCCTTTGCACGGTTGGAAAGCAGGATTTCATCCGATTTTTCAGGGTAATGTCCTTCTGTCAGGTTGTTATAGATCTTTGTCAAAATGGCTTCGTCAGCACCTACGACGACACAGCTCTTTTCGTGGATGGTATAATCTTCAGACAGATCGAAATTGAGTCCATCATAGCGGGAGAAGGCTGCCACATCCGTTCGCTGTGTGATTTGTTCCGTCAGCTGCTCCGATGGTTCCTTTAACATGATATGCCAGTTTCCGTGTTCTTCTATCACCCACATTTTCTCCATGCGGATCGCCATATCTGCCATGCTGAAAATCATGGTAACCAACAGCACAGAAATGATGATACATAATAGCGTCATCCGATTTTGTCTCTTTCGTACTTTGGCTGAAATGGGAATCAGGCTGAGATAACTTTTCATTCTCGGCACCTCCCAAAGTCAGTCAGCACTCCATCAGATACCTGCAAAATACGGTCTGCCGTCTGAGCGATGCTTTTGCTGTGTGTGATCATCACAATCGTTTGCTCATATTTTCTGGATGCTTCTTTGAGCAGCGCAATAACCTCACTGCTGTTCTGGGTATCCAGATTTCCGGTTGGCTCATCTGCCAAAATCAAAGAGGGACGCGTCATCAGAGCACGCCCGATTGCTACACGCTGCTGTTGGCCGCCAGACAACTGGCTTGGCAGATGCTTCCGCCGTTCTGTCAAATTCAGTACATTCAACAACTCTTCCAGATACTTTTGATTTGGCTTTTGATAGTCCAGCAGTACTGGGAAAATGATATTCTGCTCGACGGTCAGTTCTGGAATCAGATTGAAGCTCTGAAAAACAAAACCGATATTCCTGCGTCGAAATACTGTCAGATTGCGATCTTTCATTGCAAAAATATCTTTGCCGTCAACAAACACTTTACCAGATGTGGGGGTGTCCAATGCACCAATCAGATTTAGTAATGTGCTTTTACCAGAACCGGACTCGCCGACAATCGCGACAAATTCTCCTTTCGGAACAGAAAAACTTGCTGCTTTCAGCGCGTGTACGGCAGTTTCTCCTCTTCCGTATGTTTTGGAAAGTTCCTTCACCTCTAACAAGTTCATGAAGCTAAACACCTCTTTCTTTTTTGTTACGGAAAGAGTAACATAACAATCCTACCGTGACATGACACCCAGCCTACAATTTTGTAGGAATCAAAAAATTGATGGTAAAAGTCGTACCCCTGCCCAGATCACTGTCAATCTCAATTGTGCCGCTGTGAGCTTCCACGATTGCCTTTGTCAACGGCAAGCCCAAACCAACGCCCTGTGTATCTTTGGAAAAACGGCTGCGATAAAATCGTTTGAAAACATGAGGAAGATCCTCTGGATGGATTCCACTGCCATTATTTTGAACAACCAGCTGAACAATCGATGCAAATTGTTTCCACTGGATGGAGATTGTATCCCCAGCTTTGGTATGGGCAAAAGCATTTTTGACAAGGTTGCTGACAGCTTCCATCAGCCAAATACGGTCACATAGCAAAGTAACCGTATCGTCGCCGCAAAAGATCAGCTTTTTTTCCTCCTGCTGGGCCTGATAGGTAAAGTTTCTTTGAACACAGTCCATCATTTCGGAAAGATTTTCCATTGTCTTTTCCAGTACGATTGTTCCGGAATCCAGCTTTGCCATTTTCAGGAGATTTTGTACCAATGCTTCCATCCTATCCAGTTCCTGTTCAGAAAGGTCGGTAAACTCTTTGATTTCAGGAAAATCCTTAGACTCTTCCTGAAGAAGTCCGTTATAGATATTCAGTGCAGCAAGGGGTGTTTTTAACTGATGCGAGATGTTGGATATGGTATCTTTCAAAAAGTACTTTGCTCTGCCTTCATTTTCTGCATGAGCATTCAAAATTGCAGCCAGAGAATTGACCTCGTGAAAGAGGCGGTACAGTTCACCCTCTTCATCACAGTCAATTCGGGCATCCTGATTACCGGAAAGATACTCTCGTATCTGCGTTACCGCATTTTCTATGATCTGATCCTGTTTTCTAAAATACAGGTACAAAGCCGCAACAATAAAAACTCCCATCAAAATGGCAGATACCAAAACACACCACACAGAATACTCCCATTGCAGACTGACAGAAACAATAGAAATAGAGGAAAAACCAGCGATAAGCAATGCTATCTGCCAGAAAAGGTGTTTGGTTTTTCGATTTGCCAAAATTCGCATAGCACACCTCATTCTGTTACATTCCACTTATAACCCATCCGGCGGATTGTGACAATCTTTTGCGGATTGCTGGGATCATCCTCGATTTTTGTGCGCAATCTGCGAATATAAACCGTTAAGGTGCTGTTATCGATATAGTTTTCCTCGCAATCCCAAAGCTTACTCAAAATCTGCTCCGCGGAAAGGACAATGTTGGGATTTTCCATAAACAAGCAAAGCAGTTTATATTCATTCGCTGTCAGGTCAATCTGCCTGCTGCCTTTATATACTTCATGTTTTAATCGCTGGACTGTAATTCCGTTTGAGTTAAGCTCCGCATCGGATAGATAAAAGTTTTCACTTCTGCGCAATAACGCATGAACCCTTGACAGGAATACTGCTAATTTAAAAGGTTTTGTGATATAATCGTCACCGCCAATATCAAGCCCCATGATAATATCTGTTTCTTCATCCGCCGCTGTTAGAAAGATAATCGGAACCTTGGAAGTCTGACGAATTTTTCTGCACAAATCGTAACCGGAGCCATCTGGCAGAGACACATCTAAAATGACCAAATCATATTTTCCGTCCATCCACAGCTGCTCTGCTTCCAAGCTTGTTCGGGAAACATCCACCTCATACCCTTGCTTTTTCATGGCAAAAGACAGTCCGTTGATTAAACTAAGATCATCTTCCACAAAGAAAATTCGTTTCATATTTTTCATCATCTCCTACATGAGCATTTCACCTTTTATGGTCCTATTTCCTTATTATAAAAATATAACTTTTTCAATTTTGAGCATGGAATAGTGATAAAATATCACAGCATTTTCCGCTCCTGCTCATATTCTATTGCCCATTGCTCCAACGCCTCTAAAACAGGAACAAATTTTCGTCCAATTTCTGTTAAAGAATACTCTACTCTGGGTGGTACCTCACGGTAGATTTCCCGGTGCACCAAGCCATATTGCTCCAGCATGCGAAGTTCTTTTGTCAGGTTTGCCTCCGTAACCTGAGGCATTTTTCGTTTCAATTGGCTAAAGCGCAGGGTTTCGTGATAAAGGAAATAAATAATAACCATCGACCATTTTCCACGTATTATTTTCTGAACACTTGCTACTGGGCAATTCGTAATATCGATTTCATGAAATTGTTCCACGTTAACACCCCAATACTATTATTTTTGATAGTACCTATTAAAAAATACCGTACTTGATACTATTGATTATACATCATATACTTATTCATGTAAACGCAAGAATGAATGGAGTGATGTTATGAATGTATTGATTTTGGGTGCATCAGGTGGAATTGGAAAATGGGCTGTTGAATATGCCCTTCAAGACGGACATCATGTAACTGCTTATGTTCGTCATCCTGAAAAAGTACAAATAACTAGTGATCATCTGACTCTCACCCAAGGTCAAATAACGGACAAGGAAAAGATAACCAAAGCCTTATCAGGACAAAACGCTGTCATCTGGTGTGTTGGTATTCCTATGAAACGAAAATACCCTGTCATGCAGTCACTGGAAGGACATAAAATCCTGATTCAGGCAATGAAGGAACAGGGTGTAAAAAGATTCATAGACTGGGGAACACCCAGTATCCGTTTTGAACAGGACAAAAAGTCATTAATAACAGTTGCACCTAGCATCCTTGCTGGAATTGCCTTTCCTCAGGCAAAAAAAGAAATGGTAGCAATCGGGCAGCTGCTTCAAACATCGGAGCTAGAGTGGACCCTGATTCGATTTATGGCTCCGAAAGATACCCCGTATACAGGCAAAGTAAAAACAGGATTTGGCGATGTAAAAATGAAATTCAGCATTTCTCGAAAAGATATTGGCGCATTTATGGCTGAACAACTCCATGATGACCGATTTATTCGGTCGATGCCGATTATTGGAAGTTAATATATAAAACTGATTTGCTGTTAAGATTATTATGCGTTATATTGTCATCTCTTCTGATAGATAAACAAAAGGCGACAGCAAAAAAGCTGTCGCCTCTTTATTACCTTTAACAAAAACAGGACCCTCTCAACCTATCCTGTTTTCTTAAGTCTCTATTATTTTTCCGCTATTTTGATAAGTACATTACCTATATAACCAACATTATCAGCATCAATCGGCATTTAATAATTTGTTATCCTCTTTTTTGCTACACCCGGTGCAGTTGGTACAACCAGACCAAAGTTTGTCAGCAGTTTCAATCCAGTTTTTTGCATACGGCGTCGTTTTGTCGCAAAGATGGTCCACACTTTCAGGACTTTGATAATCCGTGCTGGTAGCTCCTGTTGCTTTTACCATTCCTCTTAATGCTTCTGGATTCTCCAACATAGGACAAGGACGAAGCATATTTTGATTAAATGGTTGATTGTTGTGATAAGCCATAAACAATGGACTCTTGAGGGCATCCAGAAGGCTGGTTTCATGAATGTTGCAGTTGGAATAATGGATAAATACGCACGGCTCCACATCACCTTTTGCATTGATATGGAGATAGCGGCGACCACCGGCAATACATCCTCCCACATACTGAGCATCATTTTGGAAATCCATGGAGAAAATTGCTTTTGTTTGACGGAAAGCACGAATACGATGGTATACTTCCTCCCTCTGTTCAGGAGATGGAAGCAGTTCCACAGCCGCATCGTTTCCGACCGGCATGTAATGGAAGAACCAAACAAACAACGCACCACTGTCGATGATATAGTCGAAAAATTTCTCACTTGTAACATCGGCATAATTATGGCTGGTATAACAGGTGGAGATACCGAACGGCAGATGATGTTTTTTCAGCAATTCCATCGCCTTTTGAACCTTCTGGTATGCACCTGTTCCTCGACGAGAATCGTTAGCTTCCTCAAATCCTTCCAGCGAAATTGCTGGAACAAAGTTTTTAACCTTCAGCATTTCCTGGCAAAAATCCTCATCGATCAAAGTGCCGTTGGTAAAAGACAAAAATTCGCAATCCGGATGCATTTGGCAGATCTTGATCAAATCTGCCTTACGTACCAAAGGTTCTCCTCCAGTATAAATGTACATATAAGTTCCCAGTTTTTTACCCTGGCAAATGATAGAATCGATGGTTTCCAGACTCAAGTTAAGCTGATTGCCATATTCAGCGGCCCAGCATCCGGTACAATGCATATTGCACGCAGAGGTTGGATCAAGCAGAATTGCCCAAGGAACGTTGCAGTTTTCTTTTGCACTGGTTTCTTCCTGTGTGGCACTTCCTTTTAAGCTAGCATTAAAGAGGAAGTTCTGGAAGAAAGCTCTACGGACACCGGGATCGAGTTCATATACCCGGAGGATCAACTGATACCAGTTATTCTTTTCATCAATTACTTTGCGAATGGTATCTCTCTGGCTTTGATACCAACCTTCAGGGGTAAATCGATCCACCAGATCCATCAGCTTTGGAATATTCTCCTCTGGGTTTCCTTCGATATAGTTGAGGGCCTGATTCACTGCAAAATTTTGCATACTATCTTTTATTAGATTCATATAATTCATCCTTTCTGTGCCTTGCATTGGCTGTTTGGCAATATTATAGAAAACCATATATAAAAAGTCACGGGACACAAAAGCGTGCCAGTCAAAAAACGTGACACCCCATCCTCTCCGTTACTTTTTGGGACACAAAGCTGTGATTGTCTATTGTTTCAATCGGCGCAACGGTATATGATTTTCTTATCTAAAACCAATATCTCAATATGACTATTCAATTGTCATTGTATCTTCGGAAGGAGATTCAATATGGAAAACAGCATGTCAAAAATCATCATCGAAACAACCGTCCGGCAGACCTTAAAAAGCTTGAAAGAGGACCCCAAAAGAAGCATCCGGAACTTGGTAGATATGGCTTTGCAATTTTCCAAAGGAAGATTCCAAAGCCGTTTTTTTGAGGCTGCCCACACAATGCTGGAGAATGAAAACAGTGCTTACTATGACTTGATCTATAACGCAACAAATCATATTGAAACGGAGCATCTGATCAAATTTGGAATGAACCTTGGCTACAACAGCTTTACTTGGGGTGCACAGCATATCCGTACAAACGAAAACGTATTGGGGTTTAATATTCCTTGGGTTATTTTCTTCCAAATGGATCAACCTGAATGTCTGGAACATTTGAATCAGTATCACGAGGCGATTAAAGAAGGAGAAGAACTCGGTATTTATTCCTGGATGCTTTTTACACAGGCAAATTCATTGAAAATTCTTCCACTGGTGCAGGAACACCCTGACAGTGCATTTTTCCTCTTTTGTGATCCAAAATTTATAACGCCTATCTTCTTGGAAAAGGTCTCACAAATCAAACATCTTATGCTGATACTCCGCTATAATGACGATGCTGATGAAGCGTGTGCTATGCTGAGAGACGCAGGGCTGCCATATTCTGTTTTTTACTCATATTCATCAGAGGACGCAGAATCTATTACCAATGGGGAACTGTTCCGTGATGCGCAGCAGCTTCATCCTATCTTTACTGTCCTGATCCCACAACCAGACTGTCCTGATAAGACGCGTCAGCTGGTTTATCAGGCTTCTGTACAAGCAAGAAACAAACAATATTTCCAGACCTTACCTTGGGAACTCTATGATGACACTCGAAGTTTGGATAAAATTATTTCGGACGATGCTTGTTGTATGTTCATCGATGGTCAGGGAAATGTGCATGGTGCAAATCATACAGACAACGTTTGTGGTAATTTGTTTCAATGCAGCTTGACAAATCTCATGAAAAAAGCAAATCCGAAAAAAAATGTCCAGCATACACTACAATGATATCTCCCCTCTTCTGTCCGGACAAAAAATAAAAACCAACAGCGCACTGTCAAATGATAGCGCGCTGTTGGTTTTTTATAATCGCTTTTTTGTTATTTACTTTGCTTTTTTTATATTGTTTGAAAAACAAAAAACTCTTAAGATATCTTATCTTTTTCCTGTGTCATCTCCCGATAGATGGATGCTGCACCTTTTTCAGTCAATGATTTAATCTTTTCTACAAACTGCTCTGGAGGCAAACAATCTTTTTTCAATAACCACCGTTCTACCGTACACACAATTGCATCGGTAAAAAAATCCAGAGCGAACTCATCAATCGGTTCATTCGCATATAAATAAGCAAGCCGGGCACTTAAAAGCGGTCTGATATATTCTCGGAAATGATCTGCAAAAGAATTTTGCCCTTGGATTTGAAGTGCTTTGCGGTAAAAGGCATGATTCTCATAGAAATAGAAGCATATTTTCTCTATGAATTCCCAATGCTTCTCATAACTGGTTTCTAAGTCTTCATCCCTCACAAGAAAAATAATCTCTGTATCAAAGATCCAGTTTACCAAATCATATTTATCTTTAAAGTGATAATAAAAACTTTTGCGATTCATACCACAACGTTCACAAATATGTGCCACGTTGATTTTTTCAAATGGCAGTTCTGTCATCAGCTCACGAAGAGCCGTCGCCAATGCATGTTTTGTAATATTGGAATCTGCCATAGTTTGCCTCCTTCCAAATTGCAATATTCCCGTATTGTCCAGCAAAGTTATAACCCATAGGGACAAAATCATTTTCCTGTAAAGTCTGTCTCATAAAAAACACAAGGGAGTCCTGTCAAAGCATATCAATTTCATGGATATGCACAATTATCCTGATTGTACTCATCCAGTAATCTCCTATTCCCAATTTTTAGAGTTTTTCTCCCGACAGATAAAAAAATAAGACTTACCTGTCGATACAGATAAGTCTCGTCATTTAAAATAATACCAGGAAATATCCAGGATGTTGGTATTATCACACCGAATAGTGCTGACTACTCCCTTATATTCCTATTATATTCCTTTTTTCTCTCTTTCACAACAAAAATACTCGTTTGATTGTTGGACAATTTTGTTGTTTTGTCCCACGATATGGCATAAAGATTATCGTAATCGTACCGCATCTATAACAAGCCAAAGCAATGTTCTTATACCGGATAGGACAAATTCATCTTCTTGTCTAAAAATGTAACAAACATTCTTTTGAGGGAAAAAGTCCGACGCCTGAAAAGCTTTGCCCCATGACATAATCCAAGACTTGCATTACAATTTTCTTGTCAACAAACAATCAAGGAGGTATTTGTCAATGACATTTTATCATGCTTCACCATCTGAGGTGATACAGGAACTGGAATCTGATCTTACATCCGGTTTGCGTTCGGATCAAGTGCAGAATAGAATTGCTCAATTTGGCGAAAACAAACTGAAGGGAAAGAAAAGAAAAAGTAACTTTCAACGCTTTTTGGCACAATTTAAAGACGTTATGATTCTGATTCTGCTGGCCGCTGCCGCGATTTCCTTTGTCATCGCATGTGTGGAGGGACAGCCAAAAGAATTTTTTGAGCCACTTCTGATTCTGCTCATTGTGGTTCTGAACGCTATCATGGGCGTCATGCAAGAAAGTAAAGCAGAAAAGGCTTTGGATGCACTCAAAAATCTATCTGCACCACATGCAAGAGTAATCCGCGATGGTAAAGAAAGCATCATTGACGCAGCACAGCTAGTTCCCGGCGATATAATTCGACTGGAAGCTGGTGACTTTATCCCTGCTGATGCAAGATTGTTAAAAAGTGTTAGTCTAAAAAGCGAGGAGTCTGCCCTGACAGGCGAATCTGTTCCTTCTGAAAAGGATGCAGAGGCGATTGTTCTGGAAAACGCTCCTTTAGGCGACCGAAGCAACATGGTATTCTCCGGCTGTTCTATCACTTATGGAACTGCTGTTGCTGTTGTAACCGCTACCGGAATGAACACAGAAATGGGCAAGATCGCAAATCTGTTGGACAATGAAGGCGACACCCAGACTCCTTTGCAGAAGAAGTTGGCTCAGTTAGGTAAGTATCTTGGCATTCTGGCACTGGCTGCCTGCGGTATTATTTTTATTGTTGGACTGTCCAGCGGAATTCCTCCTATGGAAATTTTTATGACAGCTGTTTCCCTTGCTGTTTCCGCTATCCCGGAAGGACTGCCTGCGATTGTAACCATCGTTCTTTCCATTGGTGTCCAGCGAATGGTTAAGAAAAATGCTTTGGTTCGACGCCTCCCTGCTGTAGAAACGCTGGGAAGTGCTTCTGTTATCTGTTCTGATAAGACCGGTACTCTGACCCAAAACCGCATGACTTTGGTAAAAGCATATGTCGATGGTGCTCCCTCTATTGAAGAAATCAACACACAAAACTCTGCAGAGGTACGTCAGCTGCTGCAATATGCCAGCCTTTGTTGCGATGGTACAGTCATCTTTCGCGACAATGAGGAACAGCATATAGGAGATCCTACCGAAACAGCCATTGTTTATGCTGCACATAAAAGCGGAATGTCGAAAGAAACATTGAATCAGCAGTATCCTCGCCTTGCTGAACTTCCTTTTGATTCAGATCGAAAACTGATGACAACAGTTAATCAGATAAACGGAAAAAATGTGGTGATCGTCAAAGGTGCTTTCGATATGATGGCTCCTCGCTGCACATCTGGCAACCTGGATGCAGCAAAGGAAATTGTGGAAAAGATGAGCGCCGATGCCCTCCGTGTTCTGGCTATTGCATATAAAGAAATCGACACTGTTCCCCAACACCCCACCTCAGAAGAATTGGAATGTGGCTTGACATTGATGGGATTAGTTGGAATGATCGATCCACCGCGTCCAGAAGCAAAAGCTGCTGTGGAACTCTGCCGCAAAGCAGGAATCAAACCGGTAATGATTACCGGTGACCATGTCGTAACAGCCTCTGCCATTGCCAAGGATCTTGGTATCATGAAATCCGGTGATAAAGCTATCACTGGTGCACAACTGGATGCCATGACGGACACACAGCTGGACCATGAAGTAGAACAGATATCTGTCTATGCTCGTGTTTCCCCAGAAAACAAGATCCGTATCGTCAAAGCATGGCAGCGTAAAGGTCAGGTGGTGTCCATGACGGGTGATGGTGTCAATGATGCTCCTGCCTTAAAAGCTGCAGATATTGGCTGTGCCATGGGAATCACCGGAACAGATGTTGCCAAAGGCGCTGCGGATATGACCTTGACCGATGATAATTTTGCCACAATTGTGGATGCTATCCGGGAAGGACGCGGTATTTATGCTAATATCCGTAAGGTTGTTGGCTTTCTCTTGGGAACCAATATTGGAGAAGTAATCACTGTCTTCACTGCGATGCTTCTCTGGCACAAGACCCCACTGCTTTCTATGCAGCTTTTATGGATCAATCTGGTAACCGATAGCCTGCCTGCAATTGCTCTTGGTATGGAAGCGGTAGAATCAGATGTTATGAATCAAAAACCTCGTCCAAAAGATGAAGGGATCTTTGCACATGGCTTGGGAATTCGAATTGTCCTTCAAGGAATTATGTTCTCTATCCTGACACTGATTGCTTTCGTTATGGGTGAAAATGCTGTTGGACAGGAAGCCGGCGGTCAGACAATGGCCTTTATGGTCCTTGCTCTGTCACAGATCATACAGGCATTTAATATGCGCTCCGAACACTCCCTGTTCCGAATCGGACCATTCAGCAACCACAAATTAAACTGGGCCTGCCTTGTATCCTTCCTGTTGGTGGCGCTGGTTATCTTTACACCAATACGCGTTGCTTTTGGATTAGTTGTCCTGCCATGGAAAACTTATCTGCTCGGACTGTGCCTGTCGCTGATCCCAGTAGTTGTAATGGAATTTTCAAAAGCTTGTGGATTAATCAAGCATCAACATTAAATGCATATATTAGCATCCAGGGGGATTGCCGAATTGGCTATCCCCCCTTTTTTTATGTCTAACACACTGCTCTATGCAAATTTTATTTTTGTTTCTTGCAATAGAATTATCCTTCCAATCTCATGATTACATATATTTTTTCAAACCCCATGTGTATATCTGACTGATTTCTGATGTGATCTCGTCCAAAGTCAATGTCGATTCTTTGTTCAAACTTTTTTGATATAAGCTAACAAAACCGCCTGCAACACATTCCAGAAAAATTAAGAACCCTTCTCTGTCCTTTACCCCAGTGGTTGGCAGATTTTCCATAACTCTTTTGATAAAAACCCGCTTTATTTTTTCGCAAAAAGCAGCAGCATTTTGATTGGCAAGAAGCAGTCTGTTGGTTTCTACACTGTCCTCTACAAAATGCTGAAATTTTCGCAACAACGGAAGAGGGTCAAAAAATTCTCTGTTATGAACAGCCTCATCCAAGCAACGGTTCATTTCTGAAAGAAAATCATCTTCTAATTCTTCAAGAACAGCGTAAATATCCTGATAATGAGCGTAAAATGTATTCCGGCTTAAATCAGCTTTTCCTATAATGTCAACCACTGTGATTTTTGAAATGTCCTTTTCTGCTAATAGTTCAATCATTGCCGAACGAATCATCTTTTTGGAGCGAATGGAGCTTCTATATTCCTTCATATTTTCCCTTTCTTTCTTAGAAACAGTACATTTTTGATACACGTGTATGATTTTATATATTATACTCAAAATTGTACATTGTGAAATAGCTTTAGAACTATTATACTGTGTTTCAGAAGATAAATCAATCATCCAAATGAAGGAGGTACCTTACATTGAGTACAGACATTTTGTTTGAACCCATCCAAATCGGTAACGTCGAACTGAAAAACCGAATTGCCATGTCACCTATGAACATGGGCTACACCGGCCCGATGGGATTTGCATCCGAACAGACCAACGCATGGTATGCAACCCGCGCCAGAGGTGGTTTTGGTCTGATCATCACCGAGTGCATCGTAGCAAATCCATATCCATGGAGAGGAAGCGACAGCCTCAATCCTCTTCTGTGTGATGCTCAGGACAAATACCGACACATCAGCCAGGTTGCCGATGTAGTTCACTCTTACAAAGGAGCTAAGATTTTTGCACAGCTTTCTCCTGGCTGGGGACGTCAGGGTCACCCACAGCCAGGACATAAGAGCATCGCTTCAGGTGCACCTTCCGCTGTGCCGATGGAAATGGATTTCCGTCATATCACCAAGGGCTGGCTGCGCCAGGCAACCCGTCTGGGATTTGGAGGTATTGTCAATAACTTTGGTGGACTGGAAGCTATCCAAAATATGTCGGACGAAGAGTATGACAAACTTCGTCCATATATTCGTGATTTCATGGAAAAGAATGGCGGAGAACTCTACCATGTCGCTTATGGCGAAACTCCAAGAGAACTGACCATCCGCGAAATTGAACAGATTGAAGACTTTATGGTAGAACAGGCAATCGCTTTGTACGGTCTTGGATTCGATGGTATTGAGCTTCATACCCCACACGGTTATTTACTGCATCAATTTTTATCGCCTCGCTCTAATCTGCGTGAAGATATGTATGGCGGCAACACTGAAAACCGCTGCCGTATTGTAACCAATATCATCGAGCGAATCCGCAAAAAAGTCGGTCCAGACAAAGCACTTGGCGTACGTATCTCCGGCAACGAATATATGAATGATGGACTTGACCACGAGGAAGCCTGCAAAGTTGTCAAACTGCTGTCTGAAGCAGGAGCTAACTTTATCAATGTCTCCCAAGGCAGCTATGAAGCTTTCGGAAAAGGCTTTGCTCCAGATGGTGAGAATGAATTTACTCAGTGGGCTCCGGGCTTCAAAAAAGCTTCTGGTGGTCTGCCAATCATCACTCCAGACTTTATCACACCGGAGGTTGCTGCAGAAGCAATTGCCAGCGGCAAGACCGACATCATTTCTCTGGGACGTCAATCGATTGCTGATCCTTACTGGCCTGCAAAAGTAAAAGCAGGCAGAACACAGGACATCGTTAAATGCTGCCGCTGTCAGCAGTGTTATATGAATTTGTTTGAAGGTAAATGGGCACGCTGCACCGTCAACCCAACCGCTGGATTTGAAAAATACTATCCTGAATTGTGGCAAGAAGACGGCTTGATGGATCAGCGTGCAAAACGTTTTATGGAAAAACGTGCAGAACTGCCGCAGATTTAAGGAAAGGAGCAATTCAGAATGAATCATAATGTATGGGAAGACGGGTTCTTCAAAATTGACCCAGAGTGTCATATCATTGGTGATATGGGACCAATCAACCATTTCCCAGGCGTACAGATGTGGTGGAACGCCATTGATGGCATCATGCGTCCAACAATACAGGGTGCCCCATCAGAATACATGAGTACCCTTGAGCCATGGGAATTGCAAAAGAGCACCGATCCGGAGAATATCCTCCGGGCAATGGACAAATATGGCGTGGATGTAGCCTGCATCCTGCCGGAATCCATGATGGATACTACTGGATATTCCAGCCGTTGGTGTACCAATGGGGATGCCTGGAAAGCAGTACAAACCCATCCGGACCGCTTTATCATCAATCCAAACATTTCTCCTATCAAAAAGAGAGGCGTACAAAATGCCATCTGGGAAATGGAATATTGGGTAGATAAAGGCGCAAAGATCTTTAAATATTACTCCCCAGAGGACACCTATATCAATGATCCAGAACTATGGCCTTTCTATAAACGTGCAGAAGAATTAGGTGTCGTTCTTTGCCTGCATGCCGGATTCAGTTGGGTACCACCAGGCAAGAGTAAATACTGCTATCCTACCCAGATTGATGATGTGGCTCGCGACTTTCCTAACCTCAAAATCGTCGCATTCCATATGGGCTATCCTTTCACCGATGCTATGAATATGGTTGCACTGGGACACCCAAATGTCTACCTCTGTCTGAGTTTGTTAGTTCCGTGGGCCATCTCTGCACCATATAAGTTTGCTCATATTCTTGGAGAAGCTATTCGTTTTGTCGGTCCTGACCGTATTATCTGGGGAACCGACAGTGCAGGTTATGGTGCTCAAATCGGTGCTGCATCTATTGGATTGACGGATTTCCAGATTCCAGAGGAGTTGCAGTGGAAATACGGCTATCTCCCTCTTTCTGATGAGGATAAAAGAAAGATCTTCGGCGGAAATTTGGGCAAACTGCTTGGTATTGATACCACCAAGCGTCGTGGCGGCCCTAATGCTGTTACTGACAGTTTAAATAATCATGCAACCAAGATTCCGTTGATTACCCCTAAAACACAAGAAAAGGAGGCATCTCAGATGCCAAAGAATGAATACGATGTTTCCATTTCCACCCCTATGGGCGACATGGACGGAAAAGTTAATCTGAATATCGATGGCAATGCTCTGTCAGGAACCATCTTCTTTATGAAAAATGAAAATGAATTTACAGGCGGCAGCATCGATGAAAATGGAAACATCTCATTTAAGGGAGATTTGAAGACACCGGTTGGAAAGATAGCTTATACCATCGATGGTACATTTGTTGACGGCAAAATTGATGCCGTAGCAAAAACCAAGATGGGTGACCTGGCAATCAAATCCAAATAAGAGCGTTCCTTCTCGCTCTACTGTAGAGGCGCTGCCTATAATTTCATTTCTCGCATAATAGTAGCAATATTTCTGACAGTGTATGACATGCGTATATCGGTTAGTTTCTTGATATTTTGTTTTCTATGATAATAAAAAGGGGCGACAGCTGAATGCTGCCGCCCCTTTTTTCTATTTGTAGAATCGATATAACTGTCAATCATGGGAGTATTCTTTTTTATCGATCCTTTAGTTCCAAATTTTCTGCCATTCTGAATAGTTCCTTCTTTCCAATATTGCCATAAATATTGATTGATATTCTACCTGTATTTAAGTAAATCGATTGTTTTCCTTCTTTCTCACTGTAAAAGCCCTCATTATCCTTTATTATTATTTTTACTGTTTTAGCATTTTCAGTATCTATTCGAGTCTTTATATCGGTTGAATTAACCCATTGAGAAATACAAAAATATTTTGACTCTTTTTCAAAACTAATATATTGTATTTCTTTGTCTGAAATTGTTTCAATAACCTCAAACCCAACCGGAATATACTTAGGAAAATAAAAATATTCCATTGATTCTTCGTGATCCTCTGCAATAATCTGTTTGTATGTTTGGATCGAGGTATAGCGCTCCTCTCTCAAAAAGATTGTTTCATAAAGAGAAAAGCCATTTGCTTCTGCCAGAAAGATCAGACTTCCTGATATCATCACCACTATCAGCAAAATACTCACTGCCCGCCGTATTGTCCAACTTCTTAAAGAACGTTTGATAGCATACATCCGGTAAGCTCGTTTGATTCTCCTCGCAAATCGTTTGGATGGGACATAATCCCCCGTCTTGTGTTCTTCAAAAAGTTTTTCTGATTTTTGAAGTTCTTCCTCTTCAATCTGCCGCAATGCCTCTGCAAGAAAAACATCAAACAGCTGTTCATTCAGTTTTTCTCTGTTCATCCGCTCTTGTCCTTTCTTGTGATAGATTCTCTTATCCTCCATTTCCCTGATGGACAGATTAATAAACCCACAAACTTAAAATCATGTAAAAATGATGTTGTGCTTTTCATTTAGTCTCGTTACCATTATAGTAAGTATAACTGCTTTTCCCACTGATTTACTACGCTTTACCTTTATTTTTAAACTTTTTGTTTCCGAAATCAAAAATAAACGCCGGATATCCAACCCGGCATGAAACACTTTCAAATCTATGAAACAAAAAATGACAGCGGCTTATAAAAGCCACTGTCACATCTGTTTGCCTATATAAATAACTCACACTCTTTTCGGTCCGAACATACTTTTTTAAGTGCCAGGCCAGCCGCAGACAACATAACAGGATTTACCCGACGCGCCTTATGTGGGCATACCGAAACACATCTCATGCAGGAAATGCACGCCTTGTCATCGACTTTTTTAGGATTATCCTTATCGATTGCCTGAACAGGACACTCTTTTGCGCATATGCCGCATTGTGTACATTCTCTGGTCGGTTTTGGAATCATGCCAACTCCTCCCGCATTTTTATAAGGACGGTTGCCTGGGATAGTAGGTTCTTCAGTATCCTCAGCAGAAAGTTTTGTTTGAATCTGTTTTGCAAATTCAGACAGTTGCTGAGCATCTTGTGTATCCGGTCTACCGGCAGCAAACTGTCGTGCGATGGAATGTTCTGCAATTGCAGCTACGGCTGCTGTTACACAAAAACCTGCCTGTTTTGCAACATCCTGTAATTCCACCAATGTATCCTCATAGGCGCGATTTCCATAGACACAAACTAAAACTGCCCGAGCTCCATGACCATCTATCATAGCCAGTCTTTCAGCAGCAACTGCCGGAACACGGCCTGCATAGGACGGAACCGAAATCACTGCAACATCCTCTTTTGTCAGCGCAATGTTGTGAAAATCTGCCTGATTGCTTGTTAGATCAACTAAAACGGTCTCCCCTTCCAGTGTAGAGGTCAAAAGTGATGAAACCTTTTTTGTTCCTCCTGTCGGGCTAAAACAAATCTCATAAATTTTCATATGCAATTCCTCCTTAATCTCCTGACACATCTCATTGAACGCTCATTTTCCATATCTCATAATCCCGTCAACATTCATTTCCTGCTGTATCACCCATAATCTCTTTGCAGATTTTTTATTTTTATATCGATTTCTCTTGAAACTTTCCGGGAATCTCGATACAATAAATGATGTAATAATTAAATTTACATCGTTTACAGTTTAACACCCAATAGATGTAATGTCAAGAGTTACATCTATTGAAAATATCATTCACTTTTTATTGAAAGGATATATTATGCAAATCAGTATGAAATGCTCCATTGCAGTTCATTGCTTGATATTCATCCATGAAGCTAAGGGAACTGCAAAAGTGACCAGTAATCTCCTCGCTAAAAGTACCGGATGTAATCCCGTTATCATCCGCAACATTATCAGTTCTTTAAAAAAGGCAGGCATCATCACCGTTCCGCGGGGAACCGGCGGTGCAGAATTGTGTGCAGACCCTTCCCAGATCACACTATATCAGATCTATACTGCATTAGAACCAGATGGACTTGCTTCTCTGATTGGGATTCATCCCTGTCAGGACCGTCCATGCCCGGTAGCACAGAATATTCGCAAGGTATTGCAAACTCCTTACAACAAAATTGAGGACTCGATTAAAGAAACAATGGAAAGCATCACTTTACAATCTATGATCGACGAGTTTGACCACATCGTAAATCCCTTAAATTAAAATACAGGACAATAATTTATAATTTCTGCTTATGCAAAAGCGGCTGTCTGAAACCAAATTTTTCAGACAGCCGCTTTTTACGTTGCAATGTTTTATCTTTTTTGCATTTGTGGGTAAGAAAAAATTAAATGTTATAATACTTTAAATACCCTTCTGCCTTCAAAATTTCCAACACCCTTGCCTCTCGTTCGAGCATATTCTGCTCCTTTGGACCATGGTCAACCGTTCGGTTTACCACGATAGCTTTGTCTGGTTCCACCCACTCAAGGGTAAAATGCTCGTCCGCTTCATAATCGTCAAGTTTCTGGCTCGTCTTGGCTTTCTGCACTTCACACAGATAATAGAAATTATCCTGCACAAAATAGTCTGCATCCATATGGTCACTCTTTTCAACCCGATGGACATAGCCAAACTCCCGAATCGATTCCGGAATAATAACAAGCCCCGCTTCTTCCTCGGTTTCGCGGATGAGTGCCTGAACCTTTGTTTCGTTCTGCTCAATGCCGCCGCCTGGGAATTTATAGTAGTCGTATTTTAAGCTATGTACCATCGCCACCCTGCCATTTTGGATGGTAATGCATCGAGCGGAGTGGCGAATAAACGCCCGTCCGTTTTTGTCATAGTCGTTTGCATCCATATTAAATAATAAGCGCATCGTCTTCTCCTTACTTTTCGAAATTTTAATTTTATTGTACCACATTCCAAAGTAGAAGAAAATCTCCTCCTTACATTTTATCCTAACTAAAAAGAGCAAAGGGTACTCATGAAGCATACCCTTCGCTCTTTTTTCTCTTTATGAATTTGCCTTTCGCTCTGCTAAAAAGGCTTCAATTGCTTCGACTGTTTGTTTCTGCTGCTCCTCTGCAGAAATTTCAGCCGGAGGATCACCCTTTTGCAAACCATAATTTCCAAACTGCGCGTGATTTCCGCCTTCGATCTCCACAATATTTTCGGTGTAGTCGATGTGGTCTTCCACACTTTGGTTTAAAGAGCCGTAGATGGTCAGGGTATCCTCGTCAGGATAATCTCCGTAAATATACGCTCCCATCAAGATCAATCCGTCCACCTCATCGGGATGTTCTGCAGCAAACTTTGATGCCATAGCACCGCCCATCGAATGTCCGGCAAGATACCAATGTTCTATCTCCGGAAACTGTATCATAACATCTTCTGCCGCATTCGAATCAAAAATTGCCATGTGAAACGGCATATCCACCAGAATGCAGGTAATACCGGTCTGACGAATCTGGTCGAGCAGCGGCAGGTAAGCTTCCGCTTCTACCTTGGCACCGGGATAAAAGATAATCGCCGTATCACTTTGGTAGGATGGAGACAGGATGGTCAAATTATCCTGTGTTACGATACCGTCGTTTTGTGCCAGCACTTCAAGAGCTACATCCTCGGCCCGATAGTAATCGGACACATACCAGAAAAAGACCCCGGTTAAGATTACCAGAAGCAACAGCACAGCAGCCAAAACTCTTATCAACTTTTTATGTACAGATTTTTGTTGCGTTTTCATGCTTACATCACCTTTGTTATGATATGCACGATCAGTGCAAGAGTAAACATCCCCATAAAACCGGAAATCATCCAACCCAATGCTTTGGAGTAGCCTTTGGGGGTGATACATCCCATGGCATCCAGTTTTTTAATGGTAGGATGCAGCCGCCAGAAGTAGGTGGCAATCGACAGAATCATCGCTACCACTGCCCACATTCGCAAAGTTTCAGTGCCAACAAGCAAAATCACTGCCAGCAGAAAAATAAAGATCAGCTTTACCCCCGCTACCCAGTTGACCAGATAGGAGGTAAACAATTTTTGTTCTTCGCTTTCGCTGTGATGAAACGCATCAAACACCCCAACGCCATTCCCGATCTGACTGCCGGGCCAAAAATAAAGGATAGCAACGTTCATCGATTCCATGATGATAAAAATTAAAATTGCAATGGATAAAATGTCCAAATTTTTGTTCTCCTTTTCATTTACGATTGCAGTACATTAGAAATCAGCCGCATCATTTTCCTGCTACCATTTGGAACTATTGTTCGTCCTGAGGCAGGTAATTCTGGATGGTGTAGCGGCGTCTGCCTTCGGTGCCTTTGCCGTACTGGATGGCCTGCTTTGGACATTCGTTGATACAGCGCAGGCATTGATAGCACCGAGGTCCCCAGTTTGGAAGGTTATTGACCATCGTAATGGTATGAGCTGGACAATTTTTTGCACACAGTCCGCATGCGTTGCAAAGACTTGTTGCATAAAACGATTTTGTGCTGCGGGCAAATCTGTTAAATCCAAAGTTCACAAGGCTCGATTTTAAGCCAGCAAGAGAGCCTTCCTCCACACGATAAACTTTTTTGCGCTGTAAGATCTCACCGGAAATCTTCTGCAATTCTTTTCTGGCAGCGTTGATTTTCGCATGAATCGTCGCTTCGTCGTCGGTATCTGTGCCGACAATGTAGTTGTTTGGCATCACCAGACTGTAACTGCTGTCCAGCGGGTAGTGCTTGGAAAACTGCTTCATCGCCATGCCAGCTTCTTCTCCACAGGTACAAACTCCAAAAGAAAATGCACCGGTCTTCGGTAGTTTCATCGCAAAGGCATCCATCGGTTCGGGAGCTCCCCATGCATAGACGGGAAAGACAAATCCAATCTGTTTTTCCTTCTTAATATCCGGTATCTCAGCCAGCGCGGTGATATCACAGGTTTGATCATCCAAAAGGCAGGCAAGCTGTTTTGCAACCCATCGAGAGTTTCCGGTTCCCGAAAAATAAAAAATCATAGTATAACCTCATTTCTAAGGAATTTCATTTGCTGCATAATCTGATGACTTTATTATAGCATACCCTGATAAAAAATTTCAGTGTTTGTTTTTCTTTTTCAATTGTTTTGCTATTTTTACCTTGATTTTCTATTCTGAAGCTAAATCACAGAAGATTTTTCTGTTTTAAGAATATTTAAAAATTCGTTTCAGTAATTTCAAATATTTTTGCTACCCTTACATTAAGTTGTTAGAAAAAACAAGATTTTATATGAGGTTTATCATGAAAAGCTTTTTTATTGGGGAAATGATACGACAAAGAAGAATGGAACTGGGGTTAAAACAAAACGAACTTTGCCAAGGGATTTGTGAACCCACAACCATGTGCCGTATTGAATCTGGAAAGCAAACACCCAGTTTAAACCAGCTAAAAGTGTTGTTGCAGCGTTTGGGATTACCAGACGAACGTTACTACGCAATTGTCAGCAAAAATGAAATGCTGATTTCCGATCTTCAAACAGAAATCGTTTCCAGCAATGTGTTTCGGGACCCGCAAAGGGGTTTGCCGAAAATCGAAGAACTGGAAAAGATTGCCGATCCGGACGACCGACCGATTCGTCAATTTATTCTGCGTTCCAAAGTTTTGCTTGGAAAAATAGAAAACGGACAGATTGTCCCCTACACAAATGATGAAAAATTGGATATGCTCTTTGAAGCTATTCGGTTGACCTCACCAAACTTTGATATTGATGCAATTTGTGACGGTCTTTACAGCGTTGACGAAGTCAAGGTAATCAATCAGATTGCTCTTATTTATTCTCAATTAGAACAACGAGAAAAGGTAATTGATATCTACCGTCAATTACTAGCATACATCGAAAATCATTTTCAAAATACCGGACAGTTTGGTAGTTTGTTTTCTCTGGTCGCATTCAACTATGCAAGAGAACTGGATCTGGTAGGGCGTTATACCGAGGCAATTAAAGTTTCCGAAATTAATTGGAAAGCATGTGTACAATATGAATCATATTATTATTTACCTTCTACCATTGCTATCATTGCCGAATGTTACCACTTTTTAAATCAGGACGAAAAAAGCAAAGCATATTACAGACAGGCTTTCTATCTTTTTAAAGCAATCGACAACAAGCGCAGTCTTAGAATAATTACTGATGAAGCTAAAAAATATTTTGGAGATGACTTTTCCTTTTAAATGCCTTTTCTTACCCCATTATCCGCAATGATAATAAAATAAACCGAAATAAAACCCGCATCGATTTTGCATCAGATGCGGGTTTTGTGTTTTATTGCAGCGGCATATTTAGGATCAGCTCAAACTGATTTTCCTTTTTTCCGGCATCAAAGATACCACCATACCTCGTTACGATCTCACGCATTCCATTCAGACCAAACCCATGCAGCGCTTTATCTTTTTTGGTGGTGCTCAAATCCTCATGCTCATCCCCTGCCAAAGGATTTTGAATCAGCAGCATGAACATTCCGTACTCAACCTTGCATCGAAGGGTGATCTTTTTATTTTTTGCCCTTTTTGTCGCATCAATGGCATTGTCCAATGCGTTGCCAAACAGCGCACACAGATCGGTGTCCGCAAAGGGCAGCTGTTCGGGAAGCGAAATTTTGATGTCTGCACCAATATCCAAACGTTCCATTTCCTCGCATTTGGATGTCAGCACCACATTGACAATCTCATTGTCACAAAGCCGGCGGGAACGCCGCAAAACGGGAGAATCGGTGAGCTTCGCAAGATATTCCTGTGCTTTTTGAGTTTCCTTTTCTTCCAAAAGTCCCAGTACCGTGTTCAGATGATTGCGCAGATCGTGCCGCAGGGTTCGCACCTGTGTCTGCTCTTTCTGCAAACTTTGATAATATACTTCGCGCATCTCTGCAAGGGCGGCAGCCTGCGCTTTTTGCTCATAATCTGCCAAAATCAGGATGCTGTGCAGCAGCACTACGGAAGAAATCAGGGACAGCGGCAGGATGAACATTCCCTGAAACAAGGTCAGGTTTTCAATCAGAATGGAATCCGGCATCCAGTAGGCTGGCAGAATCAGAACCGATAACGTGACCAAAGGCAACAAGGTTAATCCGGCACAAAGTTTCCACAATCGGTGCGGCAGACAAACCGCTTGCTGTTTGAGCTGACGGTGCAGTGTCAGGTAAAAGATTCCAAAGATAACCGGCCGCACTATGCGCGACACCATATCGTACAGCCCGAGGCGATCCAGCGGTATCAGATAGGTGTTGGATATCGCACAAACTGACATGATGAAACAATAGAAGATTCCACCTATTGTCAGCCTTCCCAGCCAATCCCCTTTGGTCGCAAAGAAAAAAGCAGCAATATAAAACGGAAAGGTCATCGCAAAGTTGTTGTCTCCAATCCAAATTACCATTCCGCTGGAAAGCGTCATAGCAGAAAAGAGCATAACCTTCGCCCACCAAATCGGCTTTACTTCTGTAAAGCGCAGAGAGGTGTAATACAGAAAAAATCCGCTCAGCAGAACAAAAAGTATATATGGACCAAGAAAAAACAGAAAGGCATTCTGCATGAAAATCACCCCTCCAGTGTTGTTCTGGTCAGCGCAAGCAGTGCGGACGCATGGTAGCTGCGGCTGATTGGCAAAGTGGTGTCACCCACCTGCACCTCGTTGCCGCACAGCTGCCGAATTGCAGCAGAACGCACCAGATAGCGCTGATGGATGCGGACAAATCCCGCTCCCTCCAGCTCCTGAGCCACCTCATCGAGCTTGCCATAAAAGCTGTAAGTTCGGTCTTTGGTAACACAGTTTACCTTGCGCCGATCCGACTCGAAGTACAGGATTTCCTTGTGCGGGATACGAAACCAGCTGTCACCATCCCGGCAGGAGTACACCTCCTGCGCGTCCTGACAGAGTTTGACCAAAAAACGGGAAAGAATTTCTTCCAGCTGGTCGCGTTTAGCAGGCTTCATCAAGTACCCTAACGCCCCCACACGATAGCCATCAAAGACATAATCCGAAAATCCGGTGACAAACACGATTTGCAGTGCACTGTGTTTTTCCCGCAGTTGACTGGCTGTCTCCATACCGTTTACACTGCCCATTTCAATATCCAAAAACAGGAGATCGATTTCGTTAGGATGTTTTTGATCCCATTGCAGGAGAGTTTCACCAGATGAAAATTCAAAGATAGTATGTTCGATATTTTTTCCTTCCAGGATGCTTTCCAAAAGCCATCTTAAGCTTTGCCGGTTGTCCTGGCTGTCATCACAAATTCCAATCGAGAGCACAAAAACTGCTCCTTTCTTTTGCTTGTTTTGCCATTTATTATATCATAGCAGCTTAGATTATCAAAACAAAACTTTACATCAAACGTGCTATTTATTACATGACGTTTTCAAGTTTTACATCATCGCTGCCAAAGATGACACCCCCATTTGCAACCAGAGTTATGCGGTGGTATTGTGGAATCAAAGAAAGGGGCGATACCATGTTATCTGTGCAGAATCTTCATAAGTCCTACAAGGTAGGCAACGAAAAATACGAGGTACTCAAGGGAGTCTCTCTGGAAGTACAAAAGGGGGAATTTGTAGGTGTCATGGGGCCTTCCGGTTCCGGCAAATCCACCCTGCTCAACTGCATTTCCTGCTACATCCCATCCGATTCGGGGAAAATCGAATTGGGTGACACCAATCTCGCAACGCTCGACGAGGAAAGTATGGCTCATGTCCGAAACGAAAAACTCGGCTTTGTTTTTCAGGACTTTTTACTGCTGGACGGACTGACCATTCGGGACAACATCATGCTGCCCCGCATCATCGGTGGAAAAATATCCACCTCTATGGAAAAAAGTGCTGACCTGCTGTGCGACCTGTTCGGAATCTCACACATCAAAAACAAATATCCTGCGGACGTATCCGGCGGTGAAAAACAGCGCACTGCTGTTGCCCGCGCTCTCATCAACAATCCGGAGCTGATTCTTGCCGACGAACCGACCGGCAATCTGGACTCCAAATCCGCACAGGCTGTTATTGATGCTTTCCTGCGGGCTAAAAATGAGCTTTCCGCTACCATCTTTATGGTGACCCACGATTCCTTTGCTGCCAGCTTCTGCGACAGAGTTGTCATCCTTAAAGATGGAAATGTTCGAAAAACACTGGTGCGTGGAAATCAGGAGCGCCGCACTTTCCAGGACGCTTTGCTGGATGCTATCCGCGAATTAAGCGAGGTGAAGGGAGAATGAAAGACATTCGTGCTGTATTTTCTGCCCTGCGCAAGAACGGCAAGGGACAGTACAAACTGCTTTCCGGCTGCCTGTTTTTTGGAAGTCTGCTGATCACTGCGTTTTGCATGATGATGTACTCTCCGACCGTGCAGAACACCCTGCCACAGGGCGGTGACTCCCGCAAACAGGTCATGATGATTTTTATTCTGGCAGTCATCGGTTGCGCTGCTTTTTCGGTCTATGCGTCTGGGTTGTTTTTCCGCTACAAATCCAGAGAAACCGGCGTTTTTCTGGCACTTGGACTCAGCCGCAAAACCCTAGGTCAGCAGCTGCGCCGCAAGGTCATCCAGCTTGCTGTAGCTTCCTGCGGAGCCGGCTTAATTCTGGGGACACCTCTGTGCTGGCTCATCTGGTCACTCTTCCGCTTATCACTGGTCGATACCCCGGAAATGGCTCTGATCTTCGATCTGCGGGCTTACCTGATTCCCCTTGCCTTCCTCTTGTTCGTTTTGATTATGCTGCTTGTGATGCAGAAGCGCTTTCTTGCGCGGGTCAACGTGCTGGACATCATTCAGGAAAGTCACCGCGCGGAACCGGTTCGTGCAGTTCCCCAATGGTACGGCTGGGGCGGTATCCTGATGATTGCAATCGGCTGCCTGTTGGGATATTTTGTCCCAAGCTTTTGTGTACGAGTGCTGCACTGGTACGCACCAGCTATTTTCACCGCACCGTTTTATCTGCCAGCTCTGATCGGACTTTACTGGGTGCTGCTCTATACCGTTGTGGGTGGCTGGCATCGGGGTAAAAACCGATACACCCACCTGATCGAAAGCGGTATGATGCAGTTTCAGGGAAGACAGACCGTCCGCAATATGCTGGTTGTCACCGTATTGGTTGCGGGAGCTTACTTTGCATCCTTTTACACTCCAATGATGATTGTTCCCGGCCGTGCAGAAATTGAGAATCGACCTGTCAACTATCAGTTTTTCTATCGCGCCGATCAAGACATGATCACAAAGTCCGAGATTGAAGAGTTGGCTTCGGACTTCGGAGCGAAGGTCATAGATTATGTAGAAATGCCGTCTGCCTCTCTGGCAATCGATGGTGAAGCTGAGGTGGAAACCGAAGGACCGCTGGGCACGACCTACACCAAAGAATACCGGGAAGCCTTTTTGGAGCACCGATTCTTCTCCGTGTCTTCCTGGAACGCTCTCACCGGTGATGACCTTGTGCTCCAGCCGGGAGAATGTGCTGCAACGCTTGATTATTACGGGGATATTTTAGACATTTCCCTTGTGACCAATCCGGTTACCATGCAGCAGCTTTCTGTTACAACCCTTCCGGAACCTCTGCCGAGCGAGCTGTTTCAGGATACCTTTGTCCTCACTGACGAAGACTATACCTCCATCATACAGGGACTTACTCCCGACTGGCAGGAAGTTCAGGTGCTCTTTAACGCAGAAAATGACAGCTATGCTTTTTCCAAAGCACTGCTGCACAGCATTGTGGCGCACTCCGGACCAGAAACTGCTGTCTTTGACGGATATGACCGAATCAGCCGGATGAATGCGCATAAGGCTGGCGAAGAATACCGGGGCGATCAGGTAGAAGAATTAAACCTTCCTGTCATCGACCTGAGCCAACCAGACACCAGCGATTTTCAGCTCTACTGGCTGTACATGCCAAAATTCCAGGCATTGGATGATGGAAATTTCCTCTCCAATTTTGCTGTATTCCTGCTGCTGTTTGTGTTTGTTGCCATTCTCTGCTTTGGTGCAGTCGGTGTAATCCTCTATACCCGCAGTCAGACACTGATGCTTTCCAATGCATGGGTTTATGAAGATCTTCGCAAGTTAGGTGCATCCAATCGCTACCTGAAAAAGACAGCCCAAGGACAAATTAAGCGGGTGTTCTTCTCTCCGATTTTGATTGGTACGGTACTGATGCTGGGATTCTATACTTTGATCCTGCTTGCAAACGGCGGCGATATGGTGCTGGATCAAAATGAACGCATGTCATTAAGCGTTTGTCTGCTGGTTGTCGCTGCAATGTCTGCTGTCTTCTATGGATTTTATCGTTTTACTTTGAATAAATCGTGTCATACTCTGCACTTGTCAGAGTGATGATAAAATCTAAAAGCAGTATGTGAGGAATCATATTATTATTTTTTCCTTTCATTTTTATATTTTTAAAAACAGGCTGTGCTGTTTTGCACAGCCTGTTTTGTCACAAATTGCAGTATCATTAAAAAAGCATACAGAAAACCGATCCTTTTTTACCAAATCAATTATCTGCATCGGGATATATTTTTGCCATATGCTACTTGTGACCGTTTCTAAAATGTGCTATACTGGAGTGCAAACAAAATCGAGTGCAGAAAGGATACGTATTATGGCAAAACGAGTAGATTTACTGCAAGGAAATATTATGACAACGCTGGTTCAGCTGGCGCTGCCTATCATGGGAACTGCCCTCATCCAGATGGCTTACAATCTGGTCGATATGGTATGGATTGGTAAATTGGGCTCCGGTGCCGTTGCTGCTGTTGGAACAGCGGGACTATTGATGTGGTTATCCAATGGATTCACCGTTCTTTCCAGAATGGGGGGTCAGGTACATACCGCACAAAAACTGGGAGCAGGAGATCCGGAGGAAGCGGGAAAATATGCTCAAAATGCAATTCAAATGGGAGCGCTTCTTTCGATAGGATACAGCGCTGTCATGTTGATTGCCTGCCGTCCGCTGATTGGTTTTTTCAGGCTGAATGATCCAGCTGTAGTGGAATCTGCCGTTCAATATCTGAGCATCGTCAGCCTGGGTATTCTGGCAAGCTTTCTCAATCAAATGTTTACCGCTCTGATTACTACCACTGGAAACAGCCGTACTCCTTTTTATTTCATGACGATTGGTCTGGTCTTTAACATTGTGTTGGATCCTCTGCTGATTTTTGGTTTAGGTCCGATTCCTTCCATGAAGGCTGCCGGAGCTGCTTGGGCAACAACCATTGCACAATGGTTGGTTTCCATCTTATTCTTGCTGTATATTCGCAGAGATGACCACCTGTTCTGCTATGTTCGGTTGTTCGGAAAGATGGACAAAGAATGCTGCGTTTCTATCGTGAAACTGGGATTACCTTCTGCTCTTCAAAACTGTATTTTCCCTCTGATTTCAATGGTAATTGCGCGGCAGGTTGCAAGTTTTGGAGATGCTGCTGTGGCAGTACAAAAGGTCGGCTCACAGATTGAGTCCGTCTCCTGGATGATCTCCGATGGTTTTTCGGTTGCCATCAACAGCTTTGTCGCACAAAACTATGGTGCACACAACTTTAGTCGTGCCGGAAGGGGATATCGAGCTGCTATGATATCCATGACGGTTTGGGGAATTTTCTGTTCACTGCTTTTGATTCTGTGCGGCGGCTGGCTGTTCCAGCTGTTTATCACTGAACCGGACGTTGTTCCAATGGGAATCAGCTATCTGACCATTTTGGGATTCTCCCAGATGTTCATGTGCTGGGAAGGTGTCAACACAGGAGCATACTGTGGCTTTGGCAAAACCTTGCCGCCATCGATCGTAGGCATTGTATTCACTGCTGCAAGAATCCCGGCAGCTTTGATTCTTTCTTCTACCAGTTTAGGTCTGGATGGTATCTGGTGGAGCCTTTCCATCTCCAGTGTCTGCAAAGGTACCCTTTTGACTCTACTGTTCTGGAGATTTCTCCGACATAAACTCAAAGAAGTACCAGAATCTCTCTCCCAGGTAACTATCTGATAAAGTTTCTATCCGCGACAGCAAAACTATCCAGTGATGTTTTGCTGTCGTTTTATTTTTGCTGTATCCACACCAATAAAATATTTCTGGTTTTCAGATTCATGATGATATGGTACAATAAGACCACATCTAAAAAATGGAGGGTAACAAAATGAAAATAGGTGTACTTGGCCTGGGTGCCAGAGGACAAAGCTTAATCAAAAATGCAATCCTGCCTGCACTGCAGGAATATAATATGGAAATTGCTGCAATATACGATCCTTATGCAGACCGTGTCCAGCGAGCTTCCAAACTCATCTTCAAAAAGACAGGAAAACACCCGATAGAAGCAAAAGATCAGCATGAGGTTCTGCAAAATCCGGAAATTCAGGGCGTCATCATCGCATCCAGCTGGGAAGCTCATATCGAACTGGCTGTGGAAGCGATGAAAGCAGGCAAATATGTCGGTCTGGAAGTTGGCGGCGCTTATACCATTGAGGACTGCTGGAAACTGGTGGACACCTATGAGCAGACTAAAACTCCTGTCATGCTGTTGGAAAACTGCTGTTATGGCCGCCGGGAATTGATGGTTCTCAACATGGTTCGAACAGGATTGTTTGGAGAAATCGTCCACTGTTCGGGCGGATACATGCACGACCTGCGTGATGAGGTCTCCGGAGGCAAGGAGTATCGCCATTACCGCCTGAGAAACTATCTCAATCGAAACTGCGAAAACTATCCGACTCATGAACTGGGTCCGATTGCAAAGCTGCTTGACATCAACAACGGCAACCGTATGGTTTCCCTGACCTCCACTGCATCCTGTGCCAAAGGTCTGCATGAGTATATCCTGCAAAAAAGAGGCCCGGAAAGCCCTCTGGCACAGGCTGAATTTTTGCAGGGAGATGTTGTCACAACCGTAATCAAGTGTGCCAAAGGTCAGACCATCACTCTTCAGCTTGACACCACACTGCCGCGAAGCTACTCCCGCGGATTCACCGTTCGTGGAACAAAAGGGGCTTATTTTGAGGACAGTGACAGCATTTTTCTGGACAGTGAACACCACGACTTTGAGTTTAACGCAAAAGGACTGTGGGGAAATGCAGAACAGTACGAGGAAAAATACACCCATCCTGTCTGGGAAAATTACCATCCAACTGGTGGTCATGATGGTATGGATTATCTGGTAATCAGTGCATTTCTAGAAGCGATGACATCCGGAAAACGCCCACCAATCGATGTTTATGATACCGCTGCCTACATGGCTATTACCGCTTTGTCCGAGGAATCCATTCTCAAAGGCAGTGCTCCGGTTATGATTCCTGATTTTACCCGCGGAAAATGGTACATGCGCGACGATATCGATTACAGTCTGAAATATAACCTTGACCGTGAAGGGGTTTTCCAGGGAATTCTGTACTAAAGTTTTATATCCCATTACATCCTAGAAAGATTTCTTTCTCAGTATAAACTAGCAAAACGACAGCAAGCTTACTGCTTTGCTGTCGTTTTTGTTTTGCTGCTTGATATTTATTTTGTACTGGTAAGATGTCCTATCTTCTCACCTACCGGAATCACAATCCTTGTTTTAAATTGGGTGTCGTTAAATTCTGTTTCAAAATCGCCGCCATATTTTTTAACTGTTTCCTGAACATTGGATAATCCTATCCCAAAATGCTCTTTTTTATGCGAACGGATTTTTCCATTTTGAAAATCCGGCTTTTCTCCCATACTGTTTTCCAGCCGAATCACCAGCATCTTTTTATACTGATGGATAAACAGCTCTATCTTTCTTTCCCCCTCTTTCACCTGCTGGCACGCCTCAATGGCGTTGTCGAGGATATTTCCCAGAATGATGACCCAGTCCAAATCACTGATAAAATCAAATTCCAAATCCTGCACTTCTGCACGAAAAAGGATTTTGCTCTTCTCTGTCTGTTCCATCTTACTGTTTACCAAAGTGGTAATGATCTTACTGTTTGTTTGAAATCGAAAGCTTGTTTTGTCAATGCTCTCTATCACCTGCTTTACATATTCCGATGCCTCACCATTTTCGCCTATGCTCAAACGTTCTATCGCCAAAATGTGGTTTTTCATGTCGTGCAGTATTTTTCGCGACCTTTCTTGCTGCTTTTGGAGACGCTGCAGATACAGATATTCCAGCTCATCTTTTTGTCTGGACAAAGCTAGCTGCTGATGCAACTGTTCCTCAACCTGAAGAATGTGGTACAGGTATATTCCAAGCAGGTCAAACACAAGAAAAAGAATCAGGATTACAAACAGAACCTCCTGACTGACCAGAGCGTTTTCTGATAAAAAGATACTATAGATTATCAAACCAATCTCTATGAAAACGGTAAAGAAAAACACGGCATGAATGTTCCATCTGCCTTTTTCAAATTGATTGCGGTTGATATACCGAACAATCCATCGTATTGTCACTATCATTAATCCACTGCTGACCAATGGCAGACAAAGGGTGAACGCATCGCTATACTCTACCTGTTTTTTTCCCATCCCAAAAATCAATGATACAATCGGCAGCGAGAGTGCGTCCAAAATTACCAGATACAGGTAAAAAAAGGTGGTGTAGACCAACTTATTTTTATATGGCTTATAAAAGCAGGAAATGATCTGGATAGAAGTAAATCCAAACAGGGTCATCCAGATAGGATTTCTGTTCCGGGAAATAATCAGAATATAACCCGATACAAAAATAGTCCACAACAGAAGAAAGATTTCCTTCCGATATTGATCCCTGCGTCCATATACCTGATCCATAAAATAACTGGATATTCCCGCGACAGTGAGCACCGGCAAGAATACAGAAATCAGTATTTTTAGAATGACAATCTTACTCATCCCCTTTTGTTAGATCATATAGTAAGTATTTTCCAGAAAATCATAATATTTTTTCTTAAACTCGACACTTCTCTTTTGTGATAATGGTATCATATCTCCGTTATCAACAAAAATGTCATATCCTTTCAGACAATCAACATGGAAAAAATTAATCAAAAAGCTCTGATGCGGACAGGCAAACATTGACCGGTCAATCTTTTGATAAACATCTTCTATCGTACCTTTAAACACGTATTTGCCGTCTTTACAGATCATTCGTATCTTTCGTTCGTAAGTCTCAAAATAGTAGATATCTTCCACAGCAACATGTTTTATCCCGGTGTCTGTCATCACACCAAACTGATGGTGGGGTGATTTCTTTTCCAGATACTCCAGCGCTTCTTCCAGAATTTTGTTGATATTTTCCTCATCAATCGGCTTTGTCAGATATCCAAAAGGATGCACAGAATATGCCGTTTGGGCATACTGTGCATAGTTGGTAAGATAGATAATCTGTCCCCAATTTGACTGCTTCCGAAATGCTTTTGCTACTTCAATTCCGTTTTCTTCTGGCATCTCGACATCCAAAAACATGATATCAAAAAGCGGCATATCTTCCAAAAGCTTTTTTGCATCGGTATATTGCTGAATTGCTGCCGGTATTTTCTTTTGTTCAAGATATTGTTGAATTATCGGAAGTAACTGATGATTGATTGTTTGATCGTCATCACAGATTATAATGGACAGCATAAAAAGCTCCTCACATTAATAAAAATCGATTTTAGTAAAAATTGCTTTTTCATTATACCATAATCGGTAAAGCTATTTCCATTATATTTCTCTTTTCATCTAAACAATTTACCCTTATGGTAACACCCTCATCTATTTTTCTCCTAATATAAGCAAAAACAGCCAGAGTCATTTAGACGCTGGCTGTTTTATGGTATTTTTTATTCTGTGATATTTTGTGGATTTTGGTGTATTCTCACTTTAGGCTTCATGCTCCAGAATACAACATTCATCAAAATCACGATCAGCAAAACGACTGCCATCGCTACCCAAAATCCCATATCAATTCCCAAGAATTCTGTTGTTCCAAACAGATTCATCCAAATTTTAGCCCAGTTCATCAAAATCTCCTCCTTTTAAAGCAGCTCTCCATAGTGACGTACATACGCCTTTTTCAGGCTGGTTGCAAGCACCATATAAAGCAGGATACATGGAATCAGATATGCAAAATAAGAAACAGGAAGTGCTACGAATCCCAACATTGCCCCAAATGGTGTAAATGGAATGATGGTGAGCGCGGTAATACCGCTTAAGGTCAGCAGGGTCAGAGAAGCAGAAGCGCGGCTTTGAATAAATGGAAGTTTTGGTGTGCGGATCATATGGATAACAAGTGTCTGGCTCCACATCGACTCCACAAACCATCCTGCCTGGAACATTCCCATATATGCCTGCTGCATCTGAGCAAGCTGAGCACCCTGATAGTGATTTGCCAAATCGTTATACAATACACCACCGGATACAAACAGCGGGCAGAAAACAAAATACATAAAAATGTAGGTGGTAAAATCAAAGATGGAACTGGTAGGGCCAATCCAGATCATAAAGCTGCCGACACTGGATGCATCCCATTTGCGTGGTTTGGTGATAAATTCCTCGTCCACATTATCCCACGGAATAGCGGTACAGGACAGGTCGTAGATAAGGTTGAGGAAAATCAAATGCACACTCATCATTGGCAAAAACGGAAGCAGAGCTGATGCAGCCAAAACCGAGAACATATTTCCAAAGTTTGAGGATGCTGTCATCTTGATATATTTAATCATATTGGCATAGGTTTTGCGTCCCTCGATAATGCCCTGTTCCAGAACCATCAGATCCTTTTCCAACAGGATAATATCAGCTGATTCCTTGGCTACATCCACCGCAGTATCTACCGAGATTCCGATATCGGCAGCTTTCATGGCAGCTGCATCATTGATGCCATCCCCCATAAATCCAACGGTATGACCATTTTCCCTCAGAACCGAAACTACACGTGCCTTCTGGTCCGGTGTGAGCTTTGCAAATACATCGGTGGATTCTGCTGCTTGTGCAAGCTGGGCATCGCTCATTTTCTCCACATCAGAACCCAGCAGCATGTTGCGCACCTTCATTCCTACCTGTTTGCAGATGGTACGTGTTACCTTATCATTGTCACCGGTCAGAATTTTGGTGGTAACACCGTAATGTTTCAGTGCTTTGATTGCATCTGCTGTGGACTCCTTTGGTGGATCAAGGAAAGCAAGATAACCGATCAGCACCATCTCGCATTCATCCTTTACCCCAAAAGCACCTACCGGAGAAGGATTGCTCTTCTGTGCAATGGCAAGGACGCGAAATCCCTTATCGTTGAGTTCATCCACTGTATGCAGGATACGGCGGCGCACCTCATCGGTCAGGGGTTGTACCCCTCCATCACATTCTGCAAAGGAACAGATGGAAAGCATCTCCTCTACCGCACCTTTTGTCACCATCTGAGTTTTGCCGTTTTTGTCCTGCACCACTGTGCTAAGACGGCGGCGGGTAAAATCAAATGGAATTTCATCTACCTTTACATAGTTTTCAGACAGGTCGATTAACTTAGGGTCCTCTGCCTCTGCCTCCTCAGTCTTGTGGATAATCGCCAGATCCATCAGATTTTTGTATCCTGTCTGGAAGTAGCTATTGAGGTACGCATGGCGCAGTACACGGGTATCATCCTTTCCGTTTACATTCAGATGGTACTCCAAAACAACTCTATCCTGAGTAAGTGTTCCGGTTTTATCCGTACATAAAATATCCATCGCACCAAAATTTTGGATGGAGTTTAAATTTTTCACGATGGTCTGTTTCTTGCTCATCGAGACTGCGCCCTTTGCAAGACAGGTCGTCACGATCATCGGAAGCATTTCAGGAGTCAGTCCAACTGCAATGGAGATACCAAACAGGAATGCATCCAGCCAATCCCCTTTTGTGATGCCATTAATAAAGAATACCAGCGGAACCATTACCAGCATAAAGCGGATCAAAACCCAAGAAACTGCGTTGACTCCCTTAGTAAAGCTGGTTTCCACCGCTTCTCCCGCTACTGCAGATGCCATGGAGCCAAACAATGTGTTGTCTCCGACACAAACTACAACTGCGGATGCACTTCCCGAAACCACATTGCTGCCCATAAACGCAATGTTATTGTAATCGGTAACGCTCTCTTTTGCTGCACTGGCAAAAGGTACCTTTTCGACAGGCTCACTTTCTCCGGTAAGGCTTGCCTGGCTGACAAATAAATCCTTCGCTTCCAGAATTCGTACATCAGCCGGAATCATATCTCCTGCGGACAGATGTACAATGTCTCCAACCACCAGGTCATCCATCGGAATTTCTGTTTTTTCCTGACCTTTGCGGGTAACAGTACAGGTAGTAGTAATCATCGCCAGCAACTTTTCGGCAGCATTTCCGCTTCTGGATTCCTGTACAAACCGAAGTGTTCCGGAAATGATAACCATGGTCAGAATAATCACTACGGTCAGGCAGTCAAAGTCTTCCGGCACACTGCCAAACAGGGAAAAATATGGGAATACCATATCGGTCATTGTGGACACGATTGCCAGACAAAACAAAATAACCGTAAAAGGATTTACAAATGCTCCAGCCAGACGCTTCAGCAAAGGCTGTTTTTTCTCATGTGTCACCTTGTTGCTGCCGTATTTACTGCGGCTCTCACTCACTGCCTGTTCATCCAATCCACACAGTGCAGCCTGATGTTCTTTCAAAACATCCTTGATGCTGCTTTTTGCCGCATGCTCCATACGACGGTTTTGTTCTTCTCGAATCATTGCTTTTTCTGCTGCCTGACGTGCAGCAATTCGATTTTCTTTTCTGTTCATTGCTAAAACCTCCCGATGTTGTTATAGAGGCAGACAGCACGCAGAAAAAATGGCACGGAATCTCCGGCCCCATGCGCGCCTGTGCCTTGGTGGACTGCCATCAGAGTCCATGCCATTCACCTTCCTTTACTCAATCAGATAAAAATTTATGGATGATCATATCGGTGGCCCTTTGAGATATACCAAACATCCAGGCCAGCGACGATAAACCAGGCAACCATTGCACACATAAACCAGTGATCGCGAAATCCTGACCACATTCCTTTGGTCAAAAACAGGATTCCATTTAACATAATCACCTCGCCAATATTGCGGCAAAGCGGCAGAATATCGATTTTGTCCTTTTCCTTCTGCGGCATATTTTTCCATGCCTTAAGGTGGATGTGCCCTTTACCAAAGGCAAAAATAAGTCCCATCGCGATAAAAAGACATCCAAAGAAAATGCAGGTGTAGTTCATTGTCCTCATTCCTTTCTGTTTGTTAAATTGTTTCTGATATTTTTTAGCTTTAATAGCTGTATCATCAGCATCAGCGACATCACTGCAAAGAAAATCCAGATTGTCAGCGTTACCAGATACCAAAGCTCATACAGTACTTCCTGTTGCAAAAGCATGCAGCTTAAACTGCATATCAAAGTAAAGGCTGTGTATAAAAACAAAAAGAACATTATTTTATCGTTTTTTATCCTTTTCCTCATTCACAGCACCTCCCACGCCGCACTGCTTACTTCTGCAATTGACAGCATCCGTCCAACAATGCCCTCCAGAATATTATTTTTTGTTTTTCCAAAGGAGCAATATCCTGCAATAATTTCAACCTTGTTTCCCACAACATCGCAGCTTTCCAGGTGGTTGAGGTACAGCGTCTTGCAAGGATTACTGTTAATCAGCAGCAGACGAACATCCCTCTCCGCTTCCTGCTGGCAAATAACCGAAATTCGGTATTGCTTTTCCATTTCGTCTCCATCCATGATGGGGTTTAACTTTCTTGCCAACGGACGTAGAATCAAATTAGAGGTGATAAGGATTGCAGCAGCAGAAATCGCCATCGCATACATTCCTGTGCTGGAAAGAATTCCGATTGCTGCGGTGCACCAAAGAGTGGCGGCTGTATTCATTCCTCGTACAGAACCACTATCTTTGAAGATTACCCCGCTGCACAAAAATCCGACACCGGATATGATGCTGCTCCCGACACGAAACATCTGATCCGACCCGTAAAGCATTGGAAACAGAGTAAAAAAACTGGTTCCCATACAAATCAAAACATTGATTCGGATTCCTGCCGGATGACCGGTAAGCTGTCGTTCCAAGCCGATTAAAAAGCCAAGCAATAAAGATAAAAAGATTCGGAACAGAAAGCTGGTGTATATCATGTAAGCCACCTCCCATCGACCTTTTATAGCATACAAAAATCGCAAGGAAATTCACATGGTCAAAACCTTGCGATTTCCTTGCGATTTGGTAAGGAGAGTTTTATTCTGTTTTATCGTTAAACTTATATCCGATTCCCCAGATGGTCAGGATATACTCCGGTGCATCCGGATTTGGTTCAATCTTCTTTCTGAGTTTTCGGATAAATGCCATGATGTTGCTGTCATCCAGAAGATAATCACTTTCCCACACCGCTTGATAAATCTGTTCTTTGGTAAACACCTCTCCGCGGTTGCGCGCCAAAAAATACAGGATATCAAATTCCTTTGGTGTCAATGCAATCTCTTTTCCATCCCGTATTACCCGCCGCAGCCGCAGATCAATGGAAAGTGCTCCACAATGAATGACATCTCCCAGAAACGTTTTCGGACTAATTTCCCCCATCTCTACCATCAGGGAACTTGTCGTTCCATTCATCAGCTCCGAAAGTCCTTCCTGCAATTCCTTTGCTGCCGGTGTATCTGGAGCCGAAAGGCGCAGCTTCTCCAAAAGCCACTCTGTAAGGCAGGAATCCAGACTGACAAAGCCAATATTCTTTTTCATCTAAGATCCCTCCTCTCAAAGCAGTTCATGATATTTTTTAAGATATCTGCCTTTTGCTAATGTAACAAACAACAGATAAAGTAAAACGATCACGACCAAAAAGCCAAAATAACTCAGTGGCAAAGCGGTCAAACCAATCAACGTTCCCACTGGCGTAAAGGTCAGGATGGTGAAAAATAAAATTCCCAGCATCGTGACAACCATCACCGGACGGGAAGGTCTGCTTTGCAGCATGGGAACCTTCTGGGTACGCAGCAGATGCAAAATCAGCACCTGTGTCCACATCGATTCCAAAAACCATCCGGTCTGAAATACTGCAATAAATCGCAGCTGTCCACCCTCGGCTAAGGCTGCAAAATTTCCCCCACAGACCGACGGACAAAGGACAAAAAACAGGTAAGAAAATGTTATGATATCAAAAAATGAGCTGATTGGCCCGAAAAAACGCATAAAACGTCCCAGCGTTCTGCCCGACCATTCCAACGGACGGGCACAGATTTCCTCATCCACATTATCCCATGGCAAAACAAGACACAGCATATCGTAAAGCAGGTTTAATAACAAGAGCTGTACTGAGGTCATGGGAAAAAATGGCAGAAACACACTGGCAACAACAATCGAAAAGATGTTGCCGAAGTTAGAAGATGCTGTAATTCTGATATATTTTGATACATTGGCAAAGGCTTTTCGTCCTTCTTTGATTCCTTCTTCCAGAACATTCAGATCCTTTTTGAGCAGGATCACATCTGCTCCTTCCCGGACAGCCTCTGCTGCTGTATCCACCGAGATTCCTACATCCGACTCAACAACAGCAGGAAGATCGTTCATCCCGTCCCCCAAAAATCCTACCGTGTGTCCATTTGATTGCAGAGTCTGTACAATCTGAGCCTTCTGCTTTGGTGAAAGTTCAGAAAATACGGTGGTGCGTTCAATTTTGATTGGAGCCTCATCATCGCTTAAAATTTCCAGCTGAGCACCGGTCAGAGTCTCCGCTGTATCGATGCCCAGTCTACGGCAGATAGAGATTGCCACACTTTCCTGATCTCCGGTCAGCACCCGTATTCCAACATGGAGTTTTTGAAGCTTGCTGATGGCTGCCGCAGCGGTCTGTTTTGGTGCATCAAAAAATGCCAGATATCCCAACAGGACAAAGTTTTGTTCATCCTTGGTGTCCAGATAATCCTGTCCCAGTTCCTTGTATGCTACCGCCAGCACCTTCATGCCATCTTCTGTCATCTCATCCACAACGGCATGAACGCTGGCAAGCCCATCCTCTTCCATAACATTGCGGTTACCTTTATATTCAACGAACCCGCATCGGCGGCAGACTTCGTCCACACTTCCCTTGATGATAAGCAAATTCTTTTCTTTTCCCTTAACCAGAACACTTGCAAACTTTCGTTCATGATTAAACGGCAGCTCATCGAGCTTTGGATGCATCTTTTCAAGCTCCTGAAAGTGCCCAGCTTTCCCCGGCATTTCCTGATACCTGAGAATTGCTGCATCCAGATGATTGCTGACCCCTGTATGGTAAAGGCTATTCAGATAAGCTAAATCCAGGACAGCCTGGCTTTCATTCCCGAGAATATCCATGTAATATTCCAGAATCAGGCTGTCTCCGGTCAGAGTACCGGTCTTATCCACACACAAAATATCCATGCTGCCAAATCCTTGCATGGCATTTATGTTTTTCACCACCGTCTGTTTGCTGCCCATAATGGCGCTTCCCTTTGCAAGGCAGGCGTTAATTACCATCGGAAGCATTTCTGGGGTCAATCCAACCGCAACGGAAAGTGCAAACAAAAATGCAGAAAACCAATCTCCCTGCGTAATACCACAGGCAACAAAAACAACCGGAATTAAAATCGTCATGAACCGGATAAGCACCCACGCAATGGAACCCGCACCCTGATCAAAACCATTTTTTTCGCTTGACTGCGTCCCAGAAAAGCCGCCATATACAGTATCCTTCCCCACTGCAAGCACAACGCCTTCTGCTGTACCACCAATAACCGCAGAACCCATAAAAGCGATATTAGTATATTCGCCATAGGAACGAGCTTTCTCCTGTGCAAGCACATCCGTGTTCTTTTCTAAGATTGCACTTTCTCCTGTAATCACCGACTGCGAAACAAACAGGTCATCCGCTGTGGTCAGCCGAATATCTGCCGGAACACGATCCCCTGCCAGAAGCCGCACCTGGTCGCCGACCACAAGCTCGGTTGAAGAAAGTCCAACCCACTTATTGTTTCGGCGCACCAATATGCTGGAGGCAATCATTCCTGTCAGATGGTCTGCAACAGATTTTGCCCGCAATTCCTGCATAAAGCGAACAACACCGCTAATGAGCAGCATCGATAAAATAATAATGACCGTTGTCATGTTACGACTAAAATTGGACGCAAGAAGAACATCGGTCACAAAGGAAATGCTTGCCAGTATTAGCAGAATGATGGCAAACGGATTGACAAAAGCTCTGCGCAGTCGATAAAGCACCGTATCCGATGCCCTTCCCGACAGAATATTGCTTCCATATTGTGTACGGCTTTCTTCCACCTGTTTTTCTGTGTATCCCTGCTCGGAAATATGAAAATCTCGGTACAGCGTTGCGATGTCTGTGTATGCATAATCAAGCACTCGTCGGTGTATTGTACCGTCTTTCATTACCTTCACCTCCATTTGATTTTTCTTATTATATCACAGAACCACCTGATTAACATAAGTTGAAATCTTGCTTTTTCCTTGTTTTGGTTTAAGAACAGTAAAATCGACTGCACAAAAAAAGCAGGTGATTTTTCACCTGCGTCTTTGATACTCGCTGTATAACAAGGTAACAACCACTGCCGCCGTAAAACAAACCACCGCCACCAGCACATATCCACCGACATTTTCATGCAGCAAAATTGTGCCGTACATTCCATAGATTACCGGATAGGCGGGTCCGCTGGTTTGATGTAAGATAAAAAGCAAAGAGAAGCATAGTGCTCCGCACAGTACCATCAGCCTATGAATACTTTTTCTTGTCCTGTGATACCGCACCCTTCTTTCTACTATCTCAACACGCTTTGTGGTGTCATGCATGACAAGATCTCCTTTCCGCCGAAATTGACCCGAAACAAGCTTTCACTCATATAGGTACAAAAACGCGGAAAAACTCTCACACA
>UMCH01059978.1_pt1 | contig 59831 bp, 46 predicted proteins | sample 1964201 | NCBI WGS metagenome assembly UMCH01 (sample SAMEA4835965, study PRJEB28245) | human gut metagenome | biome: gut microbiome; material: fecal sample | place: Denmark | collected 2008 | reverse complement strand
CAATAAAGCCCTCAGGTTTTTACGTTGACCCCATTTTTGTTTGTTGTAGAGGCAGAAATGTTGTAGGAAGAAAAGAAAAAGGAGTTAAGTTTATCACTTAACTCCTTCATTTTCACCAGTCGGGGTGACTGGATTCGAACCAGCGACCACACGCCCCCCAGACGCGTACTCTAACCGGGCTGAGCTACACCCCGAATTGCGGATGCAAAGGTACTGCTTTATTCGGAATAACCAAATATTTTCCGCAATAATTTCTTAGTATTTTTAGATTACGTTTAAACGCTGTTTGAACACGACAAAACTTATCCCATGGTTTCGCGGTAGAAATCAAGCAGTTCGTAGATTTCCTCTTGTGAGGCGGTCTGGTTGATACGAATGTCACCGATTCCTCCTAAAAGAGTGAAATTGATGACGCCACATGAGGCATTCTTTTTGTCATGCTTCATGAAGTCGTACAGACATTCGTAGTCATCGCAGGTGAAATAAAGGCTGCCATAGTTTTCCTTGATGAACTGAATGGTGGTGCGCAATGCTTCTTTCGGGAAACCGCAGCGGATGTGTGACAGATAAAGTTCGCAGACCATACCCCAGGCTACAGCATATCCATGAAGCACCGGATGGTTAGTCTTTAGGGCAAAACTTTCAAAGGCATGTCCGATGGTATGTCCGAAATTCAACGCTTTCCGGATGCTTTGCTCATAGGGGTCTTTTTCTACAATGTCTTCCTTGACTTGCACGGACTGGCCGATAAGTTTCTGCAGCAGTGCGTAGTCTATGTGAGCAAAGTCAAATGTCAGCAGTTCGCTCCAGTGTGACGGCTGACTGATTAGACCGTGCTTCAGCATTTCTCCGTAACCGGACAGCAGGTTTGGCATATCAAGGGTTTTCAGAAACTGGCTGTCAATCATTACCTGATCGGCAGGATAGAAGGAACCGATTTCATTCTTGAGTCCGTTGAAGTTGATACCGGTTTTTCCGCCTACTGCAGCGTCAATCATGGAAAGCAGGGTGGTGGGGATGTTGATACACGCGATACCTCGTTTGAAGGTGGCTGCGGCAAATCCTCCCAAGTCGGTCACCATACCTCCTCCTAAGTTTATGAGCAGCGAGTGGCGGGTGGCTCCCCGGTTGCTGAGCTGGTTCCATACATAGGCCAGTGTCTCCAAGTTTTTATGCACATCTTCCGGGCCAATGACAATTTGTTCTGCATCCTTCAGCAAGGCGATGTCTTGCAGCAGAGGGAGGCAAAGACGAAAAGTATGTTCGTCGGTCAGGATAAAAATCTTGTCGTATGAATGTGCAGATAACTTCTGGCTGAGTTCCGTATTGAAATTTTGGCAAATAATGACTTCTTGTTTACTCATAAGTGTATTTGTTTTGGGTACAAATTTAGAAAAAAAGTTAGAAGAAGTCGGATGTTGGCTTACAATTAAGTATTTTTGTGCGAATAAAAAATAATTAAGTTATGAAAGGAATTTTTCCGGCTTCGTGCCGTTTGTTGGGGTATGTGTTACTGTTATTGTCAGTATTTGTTCCGTTATTGATGTATATGTTCGGACAAGTGAATGACGGTAATCTGCTGTATGTGAAACTGGGAATGAAACTGGTCATCTGGATTTCATTGTTCATGGTTTTTCTGGCTAAAATGAAGGATGAAAATGAGGAAGCTTTTGCCATTCGGCGGAAAGCAATGGTGATTTCACTCTATTTGTGGGGAGTTTATTATGTAGGAGTATTGCTGAATGCAGCTTATGGAGGAAATTTGCAGGAAGCGGATAATTCAGTAGGTATCGTGTACATGGTTATTTGTGTGTTCTGTAAAGAGTTTTTGATGCAGAAGGCAAAGATTGAAAAAAACTTCAGACAAAAATAAGTTAAAAAATAAAGAGTAGGGGTAAACCTTTTTTGTTGATAATTGTCAAAGGTACAATTAATCAACAAGGAAGAGATAAAGGCAATGAAAAAAGTTTTATTGGGATTTCTGCTGATGGTGGGGGTAACCATTTCTGCTTTTGCACAAAGCAGCGGCAGCCGTGGAACCGTGACGGGAACGGTTCTTGATGAAGGGGATAAATCGCCTGTCATTCAGGCTACAGTACAGCTCCTTTCCGTAAAGGATAGTTCAATGGTAGTGGGAAATGTGACAAATCTGGATGGACATTTCTCACTATCTGTGCGTCCGGGAAAGTATCTGCTGAAGGTTTCATATATTGGATATACTCCTTTTTTCAAGCAGGTTGCGCTGACGCGTAACAATCCGCGTTTGAATGTGGGCAAGGTGGAGCTGGCTTCGGATGCCATTATGTTGGCAGAAGCTGTAGTGGTGGCTGAGGCTCCGGAGGTGACGGCAGTGGCCGATACGTTGGTGTACAACAGTTCTGCCTATCGTGTGCCTGAAGGTTCGGCTTTGGAGGAACTGGTGAAGAAGCTTCCGGGGGCTGAAGTGGATGAAAACGGAAAAATCACGATTAACGGGAAGGAAATCAAGAAAATCATGATTGATGGAAAAGAATTCTTTGCCGATGACCCGAATATTGCCATGAAAAATCTTCCGGTAAATATTATTGATAAGGTACGTGCGTATGATAAACAATCGGACTTGGCCCGTGTGACAGGTATTGATGACGGCGAAGAAGAAACCGTGCTCGACCTGAGCGTGAAGCCGGGTATGAATAAAGGATGGTTTGGAAATGCGGACGTAGCAGCCGGAACGGAAGACCGTTACAGTGGAAAAGTAATGTTGAACCGATTCATTGGAGAGAATCAGTTTACGGTGATTGGTTCAATGAATAATGTGAATGATAACGGTTATCCGGGAGGAGGCGGTGGCTTTCGTTGGGGAGGCCAGAACGGTCTGACCAGCATCAAGATGGGTGGTTTCAACTTTAGTACACAGAGTGAGAAACTGGAAACAGGAGGTAGTGTGAATTATAACTACAAGGATGCGGACATTATCAGCAAGCAGGCTTCGGAAACATTCGTTTCTTCGGCTACCAGCTCTTTCAAGAATGCCCAGAATGCTAATCGCAATAAGACTACTTCGCTTACGGCCGATTTTCGTATTGAGTGGAAACCGGATACTATGACAACGGTGATTTTTCGTCCGCGTTTGACATACGGAAAGAATGATAACAGGAGTGCGACAAACTCTTTTACATTCAGCCAGGATCCGGAGCATACAACCGACGAAATTTTGAGTGCAGCCGACAATCTTTCATCTTTGATTCCAGAAGAAAATATTGTCAATACAATTGCGCGTAACAGTCTGCAGAAAGGAGATAACTTTAATGTGGGAGGTTCGGCCATGGTTAACCGTCGTTTGGGAAAACCGGGACGTAATATTACTTTCCGTGGCTCCTATAATTACACGAACAGTTCGAGTGAACAGTTCTCGGTGTCTGAAACGGACTATTACCAGAAGACAGAGGAGGAACGGCTGGAAATTTTGAACCGCTATATCTCTACACCTACTTTGAATTATAACTATAGTGCACGCTTTACTTATAGCGAACCTATATTTAAAGGCGGTTTTTTGCAGTTCAGCTATAATTTCCAGTACAAGCGTTCAAAGAGTGATAACTCCACTTTTACAATGCCGGATGACTGGGAGATAGCGCAAGGTTATGGAGGAGATAATGTGGGAGTGCTGGATGAAAAGAACAGTAAGAGTGCACAATACACATATTACAATCATCAGGCCGATGTTTCTTTTCGCTGGATTCGTGAAAAGATGAGCTTGAATGCCGGTCTTTCTTTCCAGCCGCAGAAATCGAAGTTGTCTTATAAGAAAGATCAGTTGGATACGGTGGCCATACGAAACGTATTCAACTTTACTCCGACATTTGATTTCCGTTATAAATTCTCGAAAACAAGCCAGTTGAGAATTAACTACCGCGGAAGAAGCTCTCAGCCAAGCATGACGGATTTGCTGCCTATTGAGGATACGACCGACCCGCTGAACATTCGTCGGGGAAATCCGGGGTTGAAACCGGCATTTACCAACTCGTTCATGGCTTTTTACAATACATTTGATACAGAGAAACAGCGGGGTATCATGACGCACTTCCGTTTTGAAAATGTATTGAACAGCATTAGTAATCGTAGTACATACGACCCGCAAACCGGTGGAACAGTAACCATGCCGGAGAATATTAATGGCAACTGGAACTTGTTTGGTATCTTGGGTTCTAATACGGCCTTGCGTAATAAGAAGTATACCATCAACACCTTTACGATGGCTCGTTATAATAACATCGTAAGTTATATGAGCGATGCACAGGCTGAGAATGTGTCAGATAAGAACAAAACCCGTCAGTTGTCTTTGAGTGAACGCTTGAGAGGTACGTATCGTAATGACTGGTGGGAATTCTCTCTGAACGGTTCATTGGCTTATACGCATTCGCGCAATAGTTTTAAGGAAGAGAATAATATGGATACCTACCAGTTCTCGTACGGAGCAAGTACCAATGTACGTTTGCCCTGGAATATGTCAATTGCGACAGACGTCTCTCAGAACTCACGTCGTGGATATGCGGATGCAAGCATGAACCGTGATGAGTTAATCTGGAATGCCCAGCTTTCGCAAGACTTCCTGAAAGGAAATGCAGCTACGGTCAGCATTCAGTTCTATGATATTCTGCGTAATCAGAGCAATATCAGCCGTGTAATCAGTGCGGCTATGCGAAGTGATACGGAATACAATGCGATTTACAGCTATTGCATGGTACACTTTATTTACCGTCTGAATCTGTTTGGTGGAAAAGGTGCCGGCCCGAGAATGGGTGGTCCGGGAAGAGGACCTGGATTTGGTCCTGGCCCGGGACATGGACCTCGCAGATTCTAAGGCTGAACATATATACCGCAAAAGTCAATTTCACTTTTGCGGTATTTTTTTTGCCTTTTTCCAAATTACTCGTAATTTTGTTGAAAACCAAGTTGTAAGATGGACATAGCAGTCTGGAATAGCATCTTTGTAGCCGTAATCTACTTTCTTTATTTTGCGGTAATACTGACAACTATCTTTGTCGTGATTCTTGACAATCGTAGTCCGGTAAAGACTATGGCATGGATTCTAGTTCTCTTTTTCCTTCCTGTAGCCGGATGGATTCTGTACTTGTTTTTCGGGCGTAGTACGCGTAAGGAACATCTTATCAGTCGGAAAGGGTACGCTCGCTTGAGCAAGCGCCCTATGGCGGCCTATCAGGAACAGCCGTCCGTAATGGCAGAACATGGCAAGCAGCGTTTGATGGATTTCTTTTCACGCGTAAATAATGCGCTGCCTTTCTCCGGAAATAGAGTTACAGTTTATACGGATGCTGTTTCCATGTTATCGGAATTGTTGAAAGATATTTACAGGGCTCGTCATCACATCCATCTGGAGTTTTATATTTTTGAGGATGATGCGGTAGGTCGATTGGTTAGAGATGCCTTGATTGACCGGGCTCGTGACGGAGTGAAGATACGGGTGCTGTATGACGATGTGGGCTGTTGGAAAGTGCCTCATGATTTTTATGAACAAATGCTTTGTGAAGGCATAGAAGTCCTTTCGTTCCTGAAAGTCCGTTTCCCCAGATTTACCAGTAAAGTGAATTATCGCAATCATCGGAAGATTGTGGTGATAGATGGTTGTGTGGGGTTCATAGGTGGAATGAATCTGGCAGAACGTTATGTGAAGGGATTGGGAAAAGGAAATTGGAGAGATACACATGTCAGACTGGAAGGAAAGGTGGTGTACGGATTGCAGACGGCTTTTCTTACTGACTGGTATGCCATTGATCGCACCTTGCTCACTTCAGCAGAATATTTCCCTCCGATTTCGGTGAAGGGAGGTGTGCTGGGGCAAATTGTGACTTCCGATCCGGTAGGTGAGTGGAGGGATATTATGCAAGGACTGATGATGGCTATCTGTTCTGCCCGGAGATATTTTTATGTGCAGACTCCTTATTTCTTGCCGAACGAGGAAGTGATGACTGCTTTGCAGACAACAGCATTGGCTGGGGTTGATGTGCGGCTTATGCTTCCTAAAAGAGGGGATACCTGGCTCATTCATAAAGGTTCGCTATCTTATCTCTCAGAGATGATGAAGGCAGGGGTGAAAATTTACCTCTACAAAAAGGGATTTCTGCATTCTAAGTTGATGGTGTGTGATGACGAATTGTCAACGGTGGGCTCTACGAATATGGACTTTCGAAGTTTTGAGCATAACTTCGAGGCCAATGCCTTTTTTTATGACAGGGAAACGGCTATGACTTTAAAAGAAATATTCCTGGCCGATCAGAAGGATTGTTTTCTGTTGTCAGCCAGGATTTGGGCAAAACGTTCTTGGAAAAATAAGATTACTGAATCGGTTGTGCGTCTTCTTGCTCCTTTACTCTGAAAAAGGAAAAGTTGACACTTCCGTAGTGACGGTGCTCGAAAAAGCAGGGATGATTCTCAAAGTTGAGGTCTTTTCCATGTTCCAGAACGAAAATACCTTCCGGCTTGAGCAGGTTGTACTGAAATATCAGGTCGGGTATGCTTGCCAATTCTTTCAGGGCATACGGAGGGTCAGCAAAGATAAAATCGAACTGCAGGCCGCATTTCTCGATGTATTTGAATACATCGGCTCTTAAAGGGATGCACTTGTCCGTTTTGACCTCGCGCATGACTTTGCTGATGAAGGCATGGTGCTGCGGGTCTTTCTCTACGGAGATAACCTGATCGCATCCTCGTGACACAAGTTCTATACTGATACTGCCCGTTCCGGCAAACAAATCGAGTGCTGTAATTCCATCTTCAAAGTCAATGTAGTTGTTGAGCACATTGAACAGATTTTCTTTGGCAAAGTCAGTCGTAGGACGTGCCTTGAATGTGTGGGGGACGTCGAAACGTCTCCGTTTGTATATTCCGCTTATTACTCGCATGAGATTAAAGATAGCATGTCAAATGAAATTTCTTTGATGCGGCTCATTGCTGAGTCGTTGAATTCCATCTGAGGATTAATGATGAATAGTTTTCGTATGTATTTTTTTAGTCGCAATGGCAATTCTTCCCATTGTGGAACCCGATTGTTCCCGCAAATGTATAACTGGTCATCTTCTTGATTGTAGCCAGCCTGCTGCCAGATGTTCAACAGGTAATAGCATGAATCATTCAGGCCGGAAATGGGGTAAGTGTTCAGTAGCTGTAGTTTTTCTTTTTCGAAAGCTATCACTTCTACACTTTCGGGATGGAAGATGGCAAATAATTTACGGCAGTCACTCGGTTTGACCTTATGTGCGAGGTACTCGGTAATTGGACTTACGGATGCAAACAAACGGGCATTGGGGAAATGCTCTGTCAGAAACAGATGGGTGAGCTTGTCCAGTCCAAAAAGAATGACGAGGTTGCTCTTCCCTAAAATATTACAAAGTACGACTTCGTTATTTTGTGGGGGCAGGTTCTGATAGAACAGAAGGTCGGTCTGTTCGTCTTCATACAATTCCAACGGGAGTGTAGTGTAACGTGAAGTATGAATAAGGATATTAACCTGCTTGAAACGATGCTTCAGTTCTTCTGTCTCTGTCAAATAGGCTTTTACATTGGCAGCCATTGAGCGCTGCGTATTGACTGGCGAGGAACTGAAATATACTTCCTCCGATTGCTGAGGGTGATAGATAGAAAAAGAAAATCCATCCGTACTCAGACGGATGGATAATATATACTGTTCTGATTTATTAAAATCAATAGGTTGGGCCATAGGATTATTCCCAGTTTCCTGCATTGTTGTTCGGCTGTTCGATATCACCAACTCTCAAACCGCAATATTTACCCAATTTTGACTGCATGTCTTTCAAGTTGATCAATTCCTGGCTGTTCAAGTCACCCAAGTATACATCGTATGCAACCTGTGCCTGGAACAAGTTCAGAGGAGCACCAGATTTTGTAGTATCCTGACGGATAGCCATTTCAAATTTAGCTCCGTTTCCGTAAGGAACGTATGCCAAAGAGTCCGGATTAAATCCTTTTGCAAAGATAGTATCCATTACAGCTACCCACATTGTATCACGACGGAAGTTCTGTAAGCCTTCTTTTTCAACTTCGCTCCAGTTTCCAGTTTTCTTAGCCTTGTTAATCAAGTCCATAGCCTTCTTTTCTGTCATACCGTTGTTCAACTGATCATCTGTCAATGAACCCACTTTCATGATGAAAGGAAGTTTAGCAGTCTTTACGAAAGTAATCAAACTGTCGAAGTTTGCTGTATAAGCACCGTTATGAACGGTACGATATTCCTGCTGAGCCTTACGGATGTCAATCAGGCGAGCGATAATTGCTTTTTCTCTGGTTTTTTTCGCATTGTCAAAGTTGATAGGGCCCATAATACTGCCATAGCATATATATACCAAGCAGATAACGCAGGCGGCTAACACAAGATTAAGAACTGTTTTCATGATAATATTGTTTTTTTAGTTTATATTCGTAGCGCAAAAATAAGTAAATTAGTTGAACCACGTCAATCTTACGTAAACTTTTTATACTGGCATTATGTTAAATAATGATTTATCGCAACAAATTAAGCGAAATTTTCCTTATAAACCAACAGAAGAGCAGGAAAATGCGGTGAAAAGTTTTGCCGAATTCTTGTTTTCGCCTTCCGCTGACAGTGTGTTTCTGATGAAAGGTTATGCCGGCACGGGTAAGACTACATTGACATCTGCATTGGTTCGTACGCTTGATTCGTTACAGCGGAAAGTGATTCTGTTGGCTCCTACAGGAAGGGCAGCCAAAGTTTTTTCCGGATATGCGGAACATCCGGCTTATACGATTCATAAGAAGATATATCGCCAGAAAGTCTTTTCGAATGAGACGGATAATTTTGTAGCTAATCAGAATTTGCACCGAAATACGCTGTTCATTGTGGATGAAGCTTCCATGATTGCGAATGAAGGACTTTCAGGCGGCCATTTTGGTAGCGGACGTTTGTTGGATGATCTTGTTCAATATGTATATAATGGATTGGGATGCCGGTTGATGTTGATTGGAGATACAGCACAGCTTCCGCCTATAGGGGAGGAAGAGAGCCCGGCGCTGTCTGTAGCGGCATTGCAGGGCTATGGACTGGAGGTGACAGAGTGTGTGCTTACAAAAGTGGTACGACAAACTGAAGGTTCCGGTATTTTGTCGAATGCGACGGCCTTGCGTGAAAGGATTGTAAACGAGGACTTCTTTGAATATCCTAAAATCAGTTGTAAGAACTATCCTGATGTACGTATCCTTCCTGGAAGTGAACTGATTGAAGCCATAGACGAATGTTATGGTCATGTGGGGTTGGATGAAACGATTGTTATCTGTCGTTCCAACAAACGTGCTTCTCTATATAATAAAGGTATAAGAAATACGGTACTGTACAGGGAAGATGAACTGAATACTGGAGATATGCTGATGGTGGCCAAGAATAATTATTTCTGGGGAACAAACTGTAAGGAACTTGATTTTATTGCAAATGGAGATGTGGCAGTGGTACGTAGGGTACGGCGTGTTCGGGAAATGTATGGTTTTCGCTTCGCAGATGTAGTGCTTGCTTTTCCTGATTATGACGGGATTGAACTGGAAGTAAAGATTTTATTGGATACCCTTCATTCGGAACTTCCTTCATTGTCGAAAGAGGAAAATGATCGTTTGTTCTATACCGTATTGGAAGATTATGCCGACCTACCGACCAAGCGGGAACGAATGAAAAAAATGAAGGAAGACCCTTATTACAATGCGTTGCAGGTAAAATACGCGTATGCTGTTACATGTCATAAAGCGCAAGGTGGACAATGGAAAAGAGTTTTTCTTGATCAAGGCTACATGACGGAGGAAATGCTTTCACCCGATTATTTCCGCTGGTTGTATACCGCATTTACCCGTGCTACGGATTTGTTGTATTTGGTAAACTGGCCGGAAGAACAGACGGAAAAATAATGTAGACTTTCTATGGCTGTATAATAGTCTGTGGACTGCCGGAGTAAAAAGTCAGTATCAGTATGGATTTCTGTAAAACGTAAGGAACAATTCTCTGTTTCACACTGTGAAATACAAAAACCACAGTGTGGAATATATATTTCACAGTGTGGGATACAAATCCTGCACTGTGAAACAGAGAATTCTTTGAGGTGTTGCAAGGAATGTACGCTTGCAGCCGGAATTAGTTCTGCCGCTGACTTGTAAAATGCAAAATAAGAAAGGCTGTCTTTCCTTGAGTTGACGGAAAGGCAGCCTTTTGAGTCTTGTTTATCGTAACGGATTACTTGATGACGTTCAGTTCTTTTCCTACTTTTATGAAAGCTTGGATTGCTTTGTCCAGATGGCATTGTTCATGACCGGCAGAAAGCTGTACGCGGATACGCGCCTGGCCTTTCGGTACTACCGGATAGTAGAATCCGGTTACATAAATGCCTTCTTCCTGCATGCGGGCTGCAAAATCCTGTGACAGTTTGGCATCATACAACATGACAGCGCAGATAGCACTTTGTGTAGGTTTGATGTCAAATCCGGCAGCAATCATCTTGTCACGGAAATAGTTGACATTGCTCATCAGTTTGTCATGTAAGGCATTGCTTTCTTTGAGCATGCGGAACATTTCCAAGCTTGCTCCTACGATAGCTGGTGCTACAGAGTTAGAGAACAAGTAAGGACGAGAGCGCTGACGCAACATGTCGATAATTTCTTTCTTACCAGTGGTGAATCCACCCATAGCTCCGCCAAAAGCTTTTCCTAATGTACCTGTAAAGATGTCAATCTTGTCGTATACACCGAATTGTTCAGCTACTCCATGTCCTGTAGGGCCTACCACTCCAGCAGAGTGTGATTCGTCTACCATTACGAGGGCATTGTATTTTTCTGCCAGTTCACAGATTTTGTCCATTGGAGCCACATTTCCATCCATAGAGAATACGCCGTCAGTGGCAATAATACGGTGGCGCTGTGCCTGTGCTTCTTGAAGACAGCGTTCCAAATCTGCCATATCAGCATTAGCATAGCGGTAACGTTTTGCTTTACACAAACGTACACCATCAATGATGGATGCATGGTTCAAGGCATCTGAAATAATGGCATCTTCTTCTGTGAAAAGAGGTTCGAACAGACCACCGTTTGCGTCAAAACATGCAGCATACAGGATGGTATCTTCTGTATGGAAATAGTCAGAGATGGCAGCTTCCAGTTGTTTGTGAAGGTCTTGTGTTCCACAAATAAAGCGCACGGATGACATACCGTAACCATGAGTATCCATGGCTTTCTTGGCCGCTTCAATCAGGCGTGTGTTGTCCGACAGGCCTAAATAGTTGTTGGCACAGAAATTCAAAACTTCCTCTCCTGCGTTGACCTTGATGTCTGCACGCTGTGGAGTGGTTATTACACGTTCTTTCTTATATAAGCCGGCTGCTTCTATGTCGGCAAGTTCCTTTTTCAGGAAATCTCTAAAGTTTGTATACATATATTGATATTAAGGTTTTGCTTATGCAAAGATGCAATTTTTTTATTTAGGAAAAAAGAACACGCTTATTTTTATTTCATTTATAAGAACTTTTGTATATTTGCTTCGCAATTTAAAAATCTAGCTTGTAAATGAAAAACATTTTAATAATTGGAGCAACTGGACAGATAGGTTCAGAACTCACAATGCTTTTGAGGAAGAATTATTCTGGTAATGTAGTGGCTGGTTATATTCCTGGTGCTGAGCCTAAAGGAGAATTGAAAGAATCTGGTCCTTCGGCTATTGTGGATATTACGAACCCGCAACAAATTGCCGATGCGGTAAGTAAGTATCAAGTAGATACAATCTACAATTTGGCTGCATTGCTTTCTGCCGTTGCAGAAAACAAGCCTCAGCTTGCCTGGAAAATCGGACTTGGAGGATTGTTCAATACGCTTGAAGTCGCTCGTGAAAAGCAGTGTGCTGTATTTACTCCGAGCTCTATCGGCTCATTTGGTCCTGGTACTCCTAAAGACAAAACTCCTCAGGACACGGTACAGCGTCCGAAGACCATGTATGGTGTGACAAAAGTTTCAGGTGAATTGTTGAGTGACTATTATTTTACTCGTTTTGGAGTGGATACTCGTTCCGTACGTTTCCCGGGATTGATTTCGTATGTAACTCCTCCGGGTGGTGGTACTACAGACTATGCCGTAGATATTTATTACTCTGCAGCTAAAGGTGAAAAATTTGTCTGCCCGATTGCTGAGGGTACTTATATGGATATGATGTATATGCCAGATGCCTTGCGTGCGGCAGTAGAAATTATGGAAGCAGATCCGTCTAAGTTGGTTCATCGTAATTCATTCAACATTGCTTCAATGAGTTTTGAACCGAATACAATCTACCAGAATATCCGTAAATATCTTCCGGAATTTGAAATGCAGTATCAGGTAGACCCATTGCGTCAGGCTATTGCAGAATCTTGGCCAAACTCACTGGATGATACATGTGCCCGTGAAGAATGGGGCTGGAAACCAGAATATGATTTGGATGCCATGACTCAAGACATGCTTGCGAAACTGAAAGAGCGTTTTGGTCGTTAATTGCCAACAGATTTGATGCTACATAATTAAAATCCCCTCACTCCCTGTATGATTGCAGAAAAGAGTGAGGGGATTTCTTGTATAGGAATTTCTTTTGTTAGAAGATACTTTGGAAAAATGTCTTGATGGCTTCTGGCTTTATGTAATGAAGTGTATGTTCTTTTATTTTGATGGAATCCATCAGGCAAAGTAGCCCTTTGTAGCCGTCCGCCGATTCTTTCAACACTTTTTCTGTATAGATGTTTTCAGCTTTCTTGTTTATCTGACTTTCCGGTTGATTTTTAAACTGGCCGATATAGATGTTTTCTTCAAAAGCATTTCGGGTAGAAGATGTAAAATCAAAACGGCTGGGCTCTGCTGCGTAATAGATATTTTGACGGAAACAAGTACTGTCTGCATATCCATCCCAGGAGTCGGAAGTGATTATCGTGCGGTCTACTGCATCAGACGGTTTAGGGTTGGCGTGGATGATATTACGTTCGATTAATGTTTGTTTTACGGGACCAGCTATGTGGATACTGGGAGAAAACATACCTTGACGTGTTTCTTTCGGGCGTATACCGTCTCCTATGCTGATATTGTATCGAACAATGCTTCCGATGTTTCCGCAGCTATAATCTCCGGCATTTCCACTGTTGCATATAAGTACCATTCCTCCGTAATTGTCGTGACTGTAATTGTATTGTATAAGGGTGTTCTGGCAATTGTAGTCGGAATCGAATCCTTGTGCATCCCAGGGCGCTTTATGTCCCCATACTTCATTATATTGTATGACGGTATTGTCACAACTCCAGGGCCAGATACCTGCTGCTGCCTCTGTCATTGGAAGAATGTCGGGTGAATCGCACATGAGATTATACTCAATCAGTGTACTGTCACAACCTATGGGAACAATGCCGTCGCCGGGAACTTTTTCAATTACGTTGTTTCTTACGATGGTATGTTTATTGGGATACCAGTTTTTACGGTCGTAATAACCACTCCAAATCATGGCATTGCGTTCACATCTTAAAATGTGACAATTTTCTATGGTCAGACTGTCAAAACGTGAACGAATACTGTCTCCTCCGTTTACAATCAGAATACCACTTCCTCCTCCCTCTTCTTTGACAAGAGAACCATTGACATCACGTATGGTAAGGTTGTTTATTCTGATGTTATGAGAAATACCATAATCTGTGCATTCTACTTTTAATCCGGTACGTCCGGCCTTTCGTTCTTTCCCTGTATTACTGATTTCAAGGTTTTGAATTGTGAAGTAATCGGAATTGAAAATACGTACGGCATACATGGAGGTATCATTCCCTGCAATGCATGGTTTTTGATTGCCTTCACCGTATGCATCGATAATGATGGGGTGAGTGTAGGTACCTTTGCCTGTGACTTCCAATATTCCGGAAAATGTTTCCCCTTTTTTGAATAGAATTTTATCACCGGGCTGTAGGGAGATTTGTTTCAAGGCTTCTATACTTTGCCAGGCAGAACGAGGTGAGGTTCCGTTATTTTGGTCACTTCCTGAAGTCGCATCCAGGTAATAGACGTGTGATGAGTTGCATGCATAAAAAACAGATGAAAGTAAGCAGAATGCAAGCTGTGTCCATGTAGAGGTTTTCATAATATATAAATTGTATTTCATTGTAAAGGTAGTGATATTGTTGAATATAAAAGCAATTTTCTATTTTTGTTGATGGTTTCATTCTATTTTTTGACAGAATTGTTTTATACAGAGTAGCCGTTTTGTTTTATTTTTGTATATGGTATCTTAAAACTTAATATCAATGAAAAAACTATGGATGGTGCTTGCCTTATGGGGAGCTTTAGCAGTACAGCTGCATGCACAATGGAAGCCGGTTGAAGGACGAATTAGCACACAATGGTCTGAACAGGTAAATCCTGATAATGTATTACCAGAATATCCACGGCCTATTATGGAAAGAACAGAATGGAAGAATCTGAACGGACTTTGGGATTATGCAATTATAGAAAAAGGAAAACATACCCCTTCTGTTTTTGATGGGAAAATTCTGGTACCTTTTGCTGTAGAATCTTCTTTGTCGGGAGTTGGTAAGACAGTAGGTGCGGAAAAAGAACTGGTTTATCGTCGTTCGTTTGACGTTCCTTCTTCTTGGAAAGGGAAAAGAGTTCTTCTGCATTTCGGAGCAGTCGACTGGAGAACTGATGTATGGGTAAATGATGTAAAGGTAGGTAGCCATACCGGAGGATTTACTCCTTTCTCTTTTGATATAACGGAAGCTTTGCAAGGGAAAAACAATACTCTGCTGGTAAAGGTGTGGGACCCGACAGATAAGGGTTACCAGCCAAGAGGAAAGCAGGTATCGCGTCCTGAAGGTATATGGTATACTCCGGTGACCGGAATATGGCAGACCGTCTGGCTGGAACCTGTCAGTGAATCGTATATTCAGGATTTGCGCATTACTCCGGACATTGATAATTCCTTGCTTTCTTTGAAAGCCTTGGTAAAAGATGCTACTTCAAAAGATTTGGTAGAGGTAAAAGTCTTTGATGGTCAGCAGTTGGTAGCGCAAGGAAAAAGTATTAATGGAGAATGTGTACAGGTTGCAATGCCGGAGAATACTAAATTATGGTCTCCAGAATCTCCTTTCCTTTATACGTTGAAGGTTTCTTTAAAACAGAACGGAAAACTGGTGGATGAAGTGTCCAGTTATGCAGCTATGCGAAAATATTCTTCCAAACGTGATGCAAACGGTATTGTACGTCTGGAGTTGAATAATAAGCCGTTATTCCAGTTTGGTCCTCTGGATCAGGGCTGGTGGCCGGATGGTTTATACACCGCTCCTACGGATGAGGCTTTGCTATACGATATACAGAAGACAAAAGATTTTGGATTTAATATGATTCGCAAACATATTAAAGTAGAGCCTGCCCGCTGGTATACCTATTGTGACAAGTTAGGTATTATTGTATGGCAGGATATGCCCAGCGGTGACCGTAACCCGGAATGGCAGAACCGGAAATATTTTGAGGGCACTGAAATGAAGCGAAGCGCAGAGTCGGAAGCTTGTTACCGGAAGGAATGGAAGGAAATAATGGATGCATTGTATTCTTATCCTTGCATTGGCACATGGATTCCATTTAATGAAGCTTGGGGACAGTTCAAAACTCCGGAAATAGTGGAGTGGACCAAACAATATGACCCGACCCGTCTGGTCAATCCAGCCAGTGGAGGTAACCATTACACTTGTGGGGATATGCTGGATTTGCACAACTATCCTGCTCCGGAATTGTATCTGTATGATGCACAGAGAGCTACAGTCTTAGGTGAGTATGGAGGTATTGGCTGGGTAGTACAGGGACATATCTGGGAACCGGACCGCAACTGGGGATATATTCAGTTCAATTCTTCAAAGGAAGTGACAGATGAATACGTGAAATATGCGGAAAAACTTTATGATTTAATACCTCGCGGCTTTTCTGCAGCAGTATATACGCAGACTACAGACGTAGAAGTGGAAGTCAATGGTTTGATGACATACGACCGCAAAGTAATTAAATTGGATGAAAAACGGGTTCGTGAGATAAACCGTAAATTATGTGAGTCTTTAAACAAATAAGGTAAAAAGAGGAGGAGTTGTATTTAAAAAATCCCCTTATCCCAGTTTTGAGTCAAGGGATAAGGGGACTCTCATATATAAGACCGAAGATTATTATCTTACTTGGATAACCAGATAACGTGATACGCTCCAGAATTCGTTCGGATTATTGATTTTCAGAGTCAGCTGACCTTTGTCATCTTTAACAAGTTCGTATGAACTCTGTGGGTGGGTAGTCAGCAATTCTGCTCGTTTGGAGTACAGCTTGATTTCTTTTTCTTTACGAATATCAATCTGTGTAAAGTAATCTTTGTTGAAATCATTGTCTTTCAGTACGTCACCCTTCTTCAAAATCTTCTGGTCTTTCAACTCAGATTTAGTGCCGAATACATACCAGGCAGTGTTGAGGGCTTTGTCCTGAGCTTCTACAGTCTTGGTTTTTGCTTCATTTTCTGCACTCAGCTCGTCTACGTTCTTATTCAAGTCCATAACAGCTTCATCCAACTCTGCAATACGGATATTCTTTGCAGCCAATTCAGCTTGCAGGGTTTCAATCTGCTGCTGTTTGGCAGCCAGTTCAGCAGTGAGGTTCTTTACAGCTTTTTTCAGCTGTGCAGACTGGTATTTGCTGTTTTTCAGTTGCTCTTCCAATTTGGCAATCTGTTCGCGGTTTGATTTCAGCTTTTCACTGATAAAGCGGATATCTTCTTTTATCTTATCGGCAGCCGACTGGCTTTCTAATGTGCCTTCTTTCAAGTCTACACGGTTTTCAGCTTCGTTGATTTCGCGGAATCCTTCTTGAATTTCATTGAAGGCTCCCATGATTTCGTCCAGTTCTGTGTCGCGGTTAGAGAGTTCAAGCATCAGTGAATCGTTCTGAGCTTGTAAAGTGCTTTTGTTTTGGCCTGAGTTATTACATGCTGTCAGCAGAGCGGCAGCACATAAAGCAGATAAAACAACCTTTCTCATAGTTTTTGAATTTAGAATTATAATTTAGTTTTCTTTGCCTCCTAATATAATAACAATTTCTCCTCTGGGTTCAGTTTCTGTGAAGTGTGCAATAACTTCCTGAAGGGTTCCTCTGACGCTTTCTTCATGTATCTTGGAAATTTCCCGACATACGGAAACCGGGCGGTCTGCTCCAAAAATTTCCGCAAACTGGGTCAGCGTTTTTAGCAGACGGTAAGGAGATTCGTAGAAAATCATGGTACGGGTTTCTTCTTTCAGGGCATTCAGCCGTGTCATGCGACCTTTTTTCTGAGGGAGGAAACCTTCAAAACAGAAACGCTCATCCGGAAGTCCTGATGAGACCAGTGCCGGTACAAAGGCCGTAGCTCCAGGCAGGCATTGTACTTCGATGCCGTTTCTTACACATTCTCTTACCACAAGAAAACCGGGGTCGGAAATTCCGGGAGTGCCGGCATCTGAGATTAAGGCTACCGTCTGACCTCCTTTTATGCGGTTGACAATGCTTTCCACCGTCTGATGTTCATTGAACTTGTGGTGTGACTGCATTGCATTCTTGATTTCATAATGTTTCAAGAGGATACCCGATGTACGTGTATCTTCAGCTAATATCAAATCCGCTTCTTTCAATATGCGGATAGCTCGAAAAGTCATGTCTTCCATATTACCTACCGGAGTAGGTACGACATATAGTTTTCCCATACTTTGTACTTCATGTTATAAAAGCAAAGGTAAAAAGTTTTCGTATTTACGTGTTCGATTTGTCAAACATTTAACAGAAGTTTTCTCTTTACATGCTGTTTTCGTCCCTATTAATAAAAATACGTCGATTTTTCGTGGATTTCGATTCGTCGTTGTAATTTTGCAATTGTTTTTATGTAATGAAAGAAAATATGGTAGTATATTCAGAAGATCATCGGGAGGAGACCTGCCGCAGAGGAAGGATTGAAGTGATATGTGGTTCTATGTTTTCCGGTAAAACGGAAGAGTTGATACGGCGTTTGCGCAGGGCTACTTTTGCGCATCAGCGTGTAGAGATATTCAAGCCGTCTATCGATACCCGTTATTCAGAGGAAGAAGTAGTGTCACACGATAATAACAGTATCAAATCTACCCCGATTGATTCTTCCGCCAGTATCCTTTTGTTTACTTCGGAGATAGATGTGGTAGGTATTGATGAGGCTCAGTTTTTTGATGATGGGTTACCCGAAGTGTGTAACGAACTGGCCAATCGCGGCGTGCGGGTTATTATCGCAGGGCTTGATATGGATTTTAAAGGAGTTCCGTTTGGGCCGATTCCTGCATTATGTGCCATTGCAGACGAAGTAACTAAGGTGCATGCCATTTGTGTGAAGTGTGGCAACTTGGCCTATGTTTCGCATCGTACCGTGCTTAATGATAAGAGGGTGTTGCTGGGTGAAAAGGAAGAATATGAACCTTTGTGCCGTTGCTGTTATCAGAAAGCGTTAAAAGAAGATATGTCTAAGTAGTTGATAATTAGGTTATGTTTAAATTTATTGAAAAAATATTCCAATAATATTTGGTAGTTACTATAAAAACATCTACCTTTGCACTCGCAATCGGGAAATAACCGATGCAACAAAGGATTGATTCGCTAGCTCAGCAGGTAGAGCACAACACTTTTAATGTTGGGGTCCTGGGTTCGAGCCCCAGGCGGATCACTCAGAAAAAAGCGATTATCTTGAAAAAGGTAATCGCTTTTTTCATATTTGTACAAATGGTACCTGATGAGGTGTCTGTTTTATGTAGACCATCCTAATGAGAATCAGTATAAAAAAGGCTTTCAGAATTTCTGAAAGCCTCTTTTTTTAGTTATCCCCTTTATTTCTTCCGTTCTTTCCACAAACGTGTCATGTCTTCCAGGGTTTTACCTTTTGTTTCCGGTACTAATTTCCATACAAAGATAGCTGCAATGATGCAGATAGCTCCATAGAGCCCGTATACAAACATGTGGCCAAACTTGTCGCCCATATCTCCGGCACTCATGTTGTACATGGGCAGGAAGGTAGATGAGACGATGAAATTGAATATCCACTGGAAAGCGACAGCGATGGCTACGGCTGCGCCACGGATAGTGTTGGGGAATATCTCGGCGATGAGTACCCAGCAGATGGGACCCCAGCTGAACATGAACGATGCACTGTAGACCATGATGCTGATGACGGGTACCATAGGGCTGATACCGGTTACTGCATTGCTAAGGGCTACTCCGAGTGCACCGATGGCCATACCAATGGAACCGTAAATGAGCAGAGGCTTGCGTCCCCACTTTTCTACAGTAAAGACAGCTAACAAAGTGAACAGGATGTTGACAATTCCCATGAATACCGTTTGTACCATCGGATTGCCCATGCCCATGCTTTCGAAAATACGCGGTGCAAAATAAAGTACGGCGTTAATACCTACTGCCTGCTGGAATACACTCAGCATGATACCGATAAAAATAACCATCCAGCCGTAAGTGAACAGTTTTTCTGTCTTTTCATGAGCAGTAGCCTTGATTTCCTGTAGAATCTCTTTTCCCTGTGACAGACCGTTGATACGGCTTAATACAAACAGGGCTTTTTCGTCACGACCGGTCATGGCCAGGTAGCGGGGAGTTTCCGGAACGAACAAAACTAAAAGGGTAAACAATCCGGCAGGAACGGCCTCACTGACAAACATCAGTCGCCATCCGGTTTCAATACTCCAGGCAGCAGCTTCCGGATTCATGATGCGGTTGACACCATCCACTATTTCTACTACCGGATTCAGGTGGTCTCCCAAGATGAGGAAGTTGACAAAATAGACTACCAGCTGACCGAAGATAATGGCAAACTGGTTCCAGGAAACTAAGGTACCGCGGATACTGCTCGGGGCGATTTCAGCGATATACATCGGACAGATGGCAGAAGCCAGTCCCACACCTACACCACCTATGACGCGGTAAAAATTGAACGCCAACAGAAGCGAATAGGAGGGTTCCCCGTACGGAAATATCAAAAATTCCGGATAGTATGAGCCTAAAGCAGATACAAAGAACATGATGCCGGCTATCAGCAAAGAAAGCTTTCTCCCGAAACGGGAAGCAAAAAAGCCTGATAAAGCACTACCGATAATACAGCCTAAAAGGGCGCTCGAAGAAGTGATGCCGTGCCAGGTATCTGTATAGATGAAATCATCTGCTCCCATGAAGAAAGCCTGAAGACCCTTTTCCGCTCCTGAAATAACAGCGGTATCGTAGCCGAACAACAATCCTCCTAAAACGGCTACCAGTACGATGGAAAACAGATAACTTCTGCTTCCTTTTTCTGTGTAATTCATGATAATAGGTTTTTTATGGAAAATAAAAACCGGCATACCCGGTCGGGAAAGAGACTTTCGCCGACGGGCATACCGGTCGGATACTGATAAATCAGCGTATTAGCAATACATATTTACAATAGCCTCATACAGTTCTTGTTTTCCACTGGTCTGTTTCGGTTCACCTACAGTCTTCGCGTATGCTACTACATCTTCCAGTGTCAGCTTGCCTTCTTCAAATTCTTTACCTTTTCCGTTGTCGAATGAAGCGTAGCGGTCAGCCAGCATTTTCTTGTAAGGAGATTCTTCCAGCAGACGTGCTGCATTTTCCAAAGCACGTGCCATAGCATCCATACCAGCGATGTGAGCGATGAAGATGTCTTCCAGGTCAGTAGAGTTACGACGAGTCTTAGCATCGAAGTTTGTACCACCATTGCCCAGACCACCACCACGGATAATCTGCATCATAGCCTGAATCAGTTCATAGTTGTCGATAGGGAACTGGTCAGTATCCCATCCGTTCTGGTAGTCACCACGGTTGGCATCGATAGAACCCAGCATGTTGTTGTCTACAGCTACTGCCAGTTCGTGTTCAAATGTGTGACCAGCCAGAGTAGCGTGGTTTACTTCGATATTTACTTTGAAGTCCTTGTCCAGACCGTGTGCTTTCAGGAAGCCGATAACAGTTTCAGTATCTACGTCGTACTGGTGCTTGCTTGGTTCCATCGGTTTCGGTTCAATCAGGAAAGTACCCTGGAAACCTTTGCTGCGTGCATAGTCACGAGCCAGTTTCAACATCTGAGCCAAGTGTTCTTTTTCACGTTTCTGGTCAGTGTTCAGCAGTGACATGTAACCTTCACGGCCACCCCAGAATACGTAGTTTGTACCACCCAGTTCGATAGTAGCATCGATGGCGTTCTTAATCTGTACGGCAGCACGAGCTACTACATCAAAGTCAGGGTTAGTAGCTGCACCGTTCATATAACGTGCATGACCGAATACGTTAGCAGTACCCCACAACAGTTTGATACCAGTTTCAGCCTGTTTCTGTTTCAGGTAAGCTACCACTTCTTTTAAGTTAGCTTCGTATTCTTCGATAGTAGCAGCTTCGTCGCACAAGTCTACATCGTGGAAGCAGTAGTATTCGATACCGATTTTCTGCATGAATTCAAAACCTGCATCTACTTTATCTTTTGCAGCCTGTACTTTGTCAGGATTTCCTTTCCATGGGAAGCTCTTTGTTCCGCCACCGAACTGGTCGCCACCTTCAGCGCACAATGTGTGCCACCATGCCATAGCGAACTTCAACCATTCTTTCATTGGTTTGCCCAGGATGACTTTTTCTGCGTCATAATAACGGAAAGCCATCGGATTCTTGCTTTCTACACCTTCAAATTTGATTTTTCCAATACCCGGAAAGTACTCTTTTGTTGCCATAATATCTTTGTTTTATAAGTTAATGAATTGTTATATTTAATTGTTTGTTGATTTTTCGAGACATTCTTTCCAACGTGCGTATGCGTCGGCGTATGCGGTTTCGTCGGCAGCCTTTGGTTCAATGACAGCCAGTTTGTCGAGAGTAGCAAAAGCTTCCACATTGTCGCGGTAGATACCTGCACCCATTCCGGCTCCCTTGGCAGCTCCTACTGAACCGTCGGTGTCATAGAGTTCGATGGTAGCACCTGTGACTCCGGCCAGTGTGTCACGGAACAGCGGACTCAGGAACATGTTGGCATGTCCGGCGTGAATCTTCTGTACATCCATTCCCATGCCCTTCATGATGTCGATACCGTAACGGAAAGAGAATACGATGCCTTCCTGAGCGGCACGAAGCAGGTGACTGCGGTTATGCAGGTTGAAGTTGACACCCTGAATAGAACATCCGGTTTCCTGATTCTGCAACATACGTTCAGCTCCGTTACCAAACGGAAGGATGCTGATGCCGGCAGCACCGATAGGTGCCTGAGCGGCAACCTCGTTCATTTCTGCATAGCTGAGGTCGGAAGCCAATGTGCGTTTCATCCACGAATTGAGGATACCCGTACCATTGATGCAGAGCAATACGCCCAGACGAGTCTGTGAAGCAGTGTGGTTGACGTGAGCAAATGTATTGACGCGTGACTGCGGGTCATAGTTGACACTACCGTTCACTCCGTATACTACTCCGGATGTTCCAGCTGTAGAAGCAATTTCACCCGGATTGAATACATTCAGCGAAAGAGCGTTGTTCGGCTGGTCACCGGCGCGGTAAGTCACCGGAGTACCGGCTTTCAGTCCTAACTCGGCAGCTACTTTTTCCGTTACTTTACCCTGTTCTGAGAAAGTCGGACGGATGTCAGCCAGCAAGGATGCGTCAATACCGTAATAATCCAGCAAGAAATCAGCTACCTTGTTTTCCTTGAAATCCCAGAACATACCTTCCGACAATCCGGAAACTGTCGTGCAGATTTCTCCTGTCAGTCGCATGGCGATATAGTCACCCGGAAGCATCACCTTATAGATACGTTCATAAACCTCCGGCTCGTTTTCCTTTACCCAAGCCAGTTTGGAAGCCGTGAAGTTGCCCGGTGAGTTCAGCAGGTGTGACAAGCACTGCGCTTCTCCCAATGTCTGAAATGCTTTCTGACCGTAAGGTACAGCTCTGGAGTCACACCATATAATAGAAGGGCGGAGCACCTGCTGGTTCTTGTCCACGCAGACCAGACCGTGCATCTGATAAGAAATACCGATAGCTTTGATTTCTTCTGCTTTTGCACCAGAAGCAGTGAGAACGGCTTCTGTAGCCAGTTTCAAGTTATCCCACCAGCTCTGCGGGTCCTGTTCAGCCCATCCCTGTTTGACAGCGAGGATAGGCGCTTCTGTTTTCGGGAAAAAGGCAGATGCTGCACATTTTCCGCTTTCTACATTGACCAGACTCGCCTTTACTGACGAGCTTCCTATGTCATAACCTAATACGTACATCGTTATATAGTCTTTTAAAATTATCTTCTTGTCTTGTTGTAGATTTTCCGGTCAAACCGGTAATACCTTGCGGCCCGGTGAGATACTCCCTGTTCGTATTCTTCCGTCGGCACGATGTATTCCATCATGGAAATCTTCTTATGGAAGTTGCGTACATCCAATGCCTTGCCGTAAATCACCTCATACAGCATTCGCAGTTGCAGGGCGGTAAATTTCCGTGGAAGCAGCTCGAAGATGCACGACGGGTTGAATTCGATGTGCTGCCGGATAAACTTCATGGCTTCTGCAATAATCAGATTGTGATCGAATGCCAGGTCCTTCACTTCTTCCAGTGCCACCCATTCTGCCTTGTATTCATCCAAGTTCTTGTTGAGAGTCTTGTCTATTTTTACCATGGCAAAGTAGGCGATGGTCACGATTCGTTCCACTTTGGCCTTTTCGGCTCTTTCCAGCCAGTGAACATCTTTGGGATTCTTGGTGCGGTCCTTTGAACCGAACGCCTTGAACTGCATCAGGTCTACGTTCTTGAGTCCAGTCAAATCACGAAGCACTCGTTTGGCTGCATCATCCAAGTCTTCATCCATATAGATAAGGCTTCCGGGGAGTTTCATATCGTGGAAAACTTCTCCACTTTCTTCTCCCATTCTTTTTACGAGCAACACCTTTAGTTTCTCTCCATCGAATCCGATGACCACGCAGTCTACTGAGATGTGATTATTGGCTAATTGTTCAGTGTATTCCATAAGCATTTTTCTGTCTACACCGCAAAGGACGTTTTTTTTATTGATATATGCAATAGGGCTTTTGTGGGTTGTAAAACCTTATTGTTCAATAGGGTAAATATCTTATTTGATACGATATCGTGATGTGATGTTTTTGTAGTTCATACAATATGTATAAAAGGTAATTTTCCGTGCAGGCTTATTGGTAAAAGTACAACAACCCGAAAAATCGAATTTTCAATGTCTTACGTGAGGAATAGGAAAAGTCTCCTGCAAGGGGCTTATTGTATTTTATGTTTATGTTGAAATCTCAGTGCCTTATTTTGAGTAAAGAAGGGGATAGTGGTAAGAATCTTTATGTGTTAAAAAAACAAAAGAAGAAAATTTGTATCTTTGTCCTGTGTTTTAAAGGATACATTGTATGGAAAATTCGATGAAGCTTATTATGCTGGGTACGGGAAATGCGGCCACCGTAGCCTGCTACAATACCTGTTTTGCTTTGTGCCGGGAGGATAAATACTTTTTAGTGGATGCCGGAGGAGGCAATGGCATTCTGTCGCAGTTGCAGAAAGCGCGTATCCCGTTGTCGGGCATTCATGAGATATTTGTGACGCATGCACACACCGACCATATACTGGGTGTGATATGGATGATTCGCATGGTGGCTCAGGCTATTCAGAAGGGAGAGTACCGGGGCGAACTACGTATATATGGGCATGACAAGGTGGTACAAGTGCTCGACTGGATTTGCCGGATGACTTTACCCAAGAAGATTGTGGCACGCCTAGGAGAAGAGATATTGTTGTGTGAGGTGAAGAGCGGAGAGAAATTTCAGGCCATCGGCCTGGAAGTGGAATGCTTTGACATTGCCTCTACGAAGGAGAAACAGTTTGGTTTCCGTACCTGTCTTCCCGACGGACAATTGCTGGTTTGTCTGGGTGATGAACCCTATAATGCATGCAACCAGATGTATGTGGAAGGAGCCGACTGGCTGCTTTGTGAGGCGTTCTGCTTGTATGAAGACCGGGAACGGTTCAAACCCTACGAGAAGCATCATAGCACGGCTTTGGATGCCGGACGGTTAGCAGCTCAGCTTGGAGTGAAGAATCTGCTGCTGTATCACACGGAAGACAAGACACTGGCTACCCGTAAAGAGCGCTATACGGCAGAAGCAGCTTCGCAGTTTAGCGGCAAGGTCTATGTGCCGGAAGATTTGGAGGAAATTTTACTACGTAGTAATGAATGAATTACTACGTAGTAGTCGGTCTGTTACTACGAGGTAACGGAGGAATTACTACGTAGTAGTTTAAAGGGCATTTGAAGAGGTTTTAAATGAAATAAGAAAACCGTTCCGATTGTGTGGACGGAACGGTTTTCTTTATAAGAGATATGTTTTTTTCTTACTTCATTACCTTGACAAAATAGGTGAGGGTCGGTAAGTGGTCGCTGAATCCATTCTGGAATGTAGTACCCGAGAATGTACGAAGTGGATACCCTTTGTATTTCCCTTCCTTTTGAAGCAGGAATGGACGGTTGAATACTTCGCTCTTCCAGAATTTCAATGTACTGCGGTCTTTGCCAATCAGGTTGCCTGATATAATCTGCTGGTCGAACAAATTCCATTGGTTCTGGTAGCAGAGAGAACCGATACCCTGATCGTACAATTTCCAGGTAGCATTGTAATATCCGTCAGGTTTTACCTCTTTAATATTCTTTTTAGCGCCCAGTACCTCGCTACAGCTCTTGTTGAACGGGTCATCATTCAAGTCACCCACAATGAGCACTTTTGCTTCCGGGTTCTGTGCATGGATAGAATCGCCAATGTGTTTCACGATGCTGGCAGCAAATTCTCTTAGTGGAGAAGAAGCGGAACCACCGTAGCGTGAAGGCCAGTGATTTACAATCAGGTGAAACGGTTCCCCGGCCAGTATACCACTTACCAGCAGAATGTCGCGGGTTTTATAGTGCGGCATATCCGGCTTGTTGAAAGGATAGGTTCTGGCATCAATCAGCTTGAACAGTTTCGGGTTGTACAAGGCCGCTACATCAATACCTCTGTGGTCGGGCGATTCGAAATGTATGATTTCATATCCCGTTCCACTGATGGGAGCAGTTTTTGTCAGGTCTTCCAAAACTTTCCGGTTTTCCACTTCCGAGATACCGATGATAGCAGGGCCTGCCGGACAGTAATCTCTTCCCAATTGAGAGATTACCTTGGCAATATTCTGTAACTTTTGTTCATACTTGGTCTGGGTCCATTCGTACTTTCCTTCCGGAGTGAAATCATCATCCCCTTCGTTGTTAGGGTCGTCCACCGTATCCCAAAGGTTTTCTAAATTATAGAATGCGGCTGCATAAACACCCAGTCTGTCTTGTGCAAACAGACTGGTGGTATATACACAAGTAATGAACAAAGTGAAAATAAGCAATCGTTTATTCATAACTTTTATGGTTTGATGTGTGCATTAATTGCTTGGAGTGGGTTCAATGGTTGTACCTCCGTCACCACCGGTGCTGCCACCTATGGTTGCGGTTACTTTGACATTCTTAACTTCCCAAGTATCAGAAACGCCATCTAAGCTTTTGTATTGGAATGCAATTCTTATTTTGGATCCTACGTAAGTTGATAAATTAATGTTTCCTGATGAAACAAAATTCCAATCAGTTCCAGCCGGATAAACAAAATCATTCAGAGCAGTCCAAGTTGTACCGTTATCTTTAGAGATGCTTACGATATGATTGGTTTTTACGTAAGTTACGTCTCCTTTGTTTATTGCATGATCAAAAGTTAGAGTTGCTGAACTGGCTGACGTTAAGTCTATTTCTTTGGATATTAACCAACTATCAGATGCATAGGATGTGTTATTCTTATAAGCACTTGCTTTCATATAACCTGGATTCTGATAGTCATCATGTTTCCATACAAAAGATAATTCGCTTGCCATTGTTTTATTTTCAATGGTAAAGTCGTCGCCTTGTCCTGTAGCAAATGTTTCTTCGAAAACTGTTTTAGTTTCACCACTCGGGGTTTCTCCGCCTTCATTTCCACCTTCTTCTTCATTGCTTCCGGTAAAGTCGCTTACGTCATTAGCAGTACGTAGAGTAAGTTGCCAAGTGCCATTATAGCGTCCAAGAATTCCTGTTATATTTCCTTTCCCTTCTGGCAGGCCATTTCCTGCAAAATTAGCATAGCTACTGGTACGAATCATGATAGTGTTGCCATGGCTGTCAGTGATGTATTCTTCACCGTAATCAGTTTCAGGTGCAAAAATACCTTTTCCTCCATTTTTGAAAGTAACTCCGGTAAATTGAACTAGTTTGAACTTATATTCATTAGGAGCAGCATTAACAATGCTAATGTCATCTAAAACAATAGGTTTTATTTTATCTAAGTTTTCCCATTTATCCTTGCTGACGTGTTTTTTAAAATCTTCCCAAGGTGTACGGAATAAGTTTCCTTCGGGGTGTCCTAGTTGTTGTTCACCACCAAATACGGAGATGCTTAAACCATTTAAATCAATGTATACTGTTTGGCCTACAGGATAATAGTTGTACACACTATTTTGATCTACTCCCATCTCAATGGCACCTGTTTCATCTTGCAGATAGATTTTCTTGAAGATGTTTCCAGATTCATCGTTACCAGTGATAACGGCTTTGAGCACTTGGTCTTTTGTGATAATAATGGGGGTATTTTCTGTTGCTGCTGCATTCTGTGTGCGCAATTCTGAAATCGTGATATTGGCTGCCGGACCTGTGTATTCAGGTTCTGTCAAGAGAGGAGCATCATAGTCTCGTTCACAAGCAAAGAGAGCGAGTGAGGCAATGAGTGGCAGACTGATATTTCTTAAAAGTTTCATATATTCTGAGTTTTATGTAGGTTAATGATTAAAAACGGTAGCTCACATTCAGGAAGCAGTTGATGCCCTGCATGTAGTAGTATTTTCCTCCAAAGCGTTCCGGATGGTCAAGGTCAAATCGTCCCTGTTCGTATCCTCCGGTACAAATGTCTTTCTTGTTCAATACATTGTTCAGAGAAAGATTGAAGTTGATAGATTGTCTTCCAGGCAAGTAGAAAATTTTTCCGATAGACAAGTCTAATGTATAGGCTGCCGGGAAACGTTCTTGTGTGGTCAACTGCTTGAAGGCATCGTAATACTGGTTATACGGAGTTACTTCTGTGTAGCTTGAAGCCAGACGGCGGAGGGGAGCAGCTTCGATGTAGTTGCGTGCAAATCCGTTCAGGTTGGCTCCCAGGAACCAGTATTTGATGAAGTAACGGATTCCGAATGTACCGGCAATCTGTGGAACTCCACCTACGTAAACATCCTTCATGTATACTTGTTCTCTTTCCACTATCTTTCCGTTTTCGGAGTTCTTGATACCGTCAGGGTTGTTGCTGTAATAATATTCACCTACGGTTCCTGCCAGGTCGAAGCTCCAATGGTCATCCAGTTTGTAGGTAGCTCCCAGCTCAATACCTCTGTGAATGCGGTTTACTCCATACAACACGTGGTTGATGAATGTTCCTTCAATGCCGTCATAGTAGCTGCTACGTTCCATCTGGTCATAGAAATTAGTCTGGAACACTCCGATACGTCCGGCCAGATGAGGAGTAGAGAAGATGTAGTTGATGTCGGCAGAGAGAACTCGTCCGCTCTTCATGTCATCAATGGTACGGTCTGTGATACGTGGTGATACGTATGCTTCATTGGGCAACGGAGCTTCACTTCCATAACTGATGTTGGCGTTAATCATGTGACGTCCGTTGAACTTGTAGGTCAGTCCTCCCTTTACCATTAAGTCTGTGAACTGATGGCGCGCACCTTTACCGAAAGAACTGTCCGGATAACGTCCGTTACGCATTTTACCATCACGCTGGAAGCTGGTGTAAGTCAACTTCATTCCGTAATAGTAATCCCAATAACGTGAATGATACTGATTCACTACCCAGGCATTCAGTGAATAAATGTTCAGGTTATAGTTGTAACCGAAAATTCCTTCTTCGTACACTTTTCTCTGCGGGCGGTTCAAGTCGTTCTGAATTTTGTCCGGATCACCAGAGAAGTCTTGTTCTGCAAACTTATCAATATCCAGCACATATTCTGCTCCCAGCAGGTCGGCTACGGTCTTGAACTGGCGTGACTGAGTGTAGCGTGCACCGACTCCGGCTGTGATGTCGAAATGACGGCTCATGCGTGCGTTCAAAGTAGAGTTGAACGACGTTTCCAACAAGTCACTGCGACGTTCTTCCAGCATGTAAACAGCTGCTCCGTTACCATTACGAATGTTGTTGGCATTAGCCAGGTAGAGGTCATCCCAGTTGATTTGTGTAAAGCTGGTCTGGTTAGTACGCCACAACTCTTTGTATCTTAGTTGTACCATTTCATCTTCAAAATACGAAGGCAGGTAGCGATAGTAATCCGGGCGAGGGTCAGGAGCATTGTACCAGTTCAGGGCCGTATTACCGTAGCGGGCATAATGTGCTCCCACACCTGTAGTCAGCGTCATATTATCGTTGATTTTCCAGATGTGCGAAATGATGGCAGTCGGGTCGAATGCCGTAACCACCTTTGCATTTCTTTTCTCTCCGTTCTGGTATCCCCAGTTCGGGTTGTAAAGGTAGTTTCCTGTCAGTTCATACACTTCGCGGTAAGAACTACCTTGCTGTCCACGCTGTACCGGTGATACGAAAGCCACCATTGACAGACTATGTTCTCCTTCTTTCCATTGCTTTTCAGCAGAGAAGGCGAAAGAAACGTTCTTGTAGAAAGTTCCGTCGATGTTACCTTCATTCGAATAGCGTCCACCAATAGAGGTGGTGAATGCCCATCCGTTGTCCTTCAGTCCGGTAGAGTAGGTAAACATGCCACGGAGATAATAATTTCGGTTGGTATAGCTTAAGGTTAACTTTCCTCCAGGTGTATAGCTGCTGGCACGCATGTTGATGTTTTCCGTACCTCCCAACTCACCAAAAGTAAAGGACGAAGGAGCTGTGAAGTTGGTGACATCACCGTTACGTGTCATGTCGTTCAGTGCGCCTACCGCTGCATAGTTGAATACACCTCTGTTTTGGTCGTTGAATTCCACGCCATTGATGTATTTAACCTCCTGTGTACTGTTGTATCCACGTGGAGAGAAGCGTGCGGGTGAAAGCTGATAGGCAGCTTTATTCAGGAAAATATCATTTGACAGAATCACGGTAGAGCTGACGTCCTGCCCGGAGGTCTCCACGTCGTCATCCACCATGCCGGCATCGATGATGCCAATCATAGACACGTCTTCGTTTGCGTTAAGTTCAGTTACTCGGATAGGTTTTAGTTCAGTTACGCCTAAGTTTTCTACTTCAATGGAGACACTCTTGGGCGTAATCATTACGGAGTTAAGCTGAATGACGTAAGTTCCCGGCTGAATATTTCGGATGGTGAAATTTCCGTCCGCGTCGGTTGTGACTTGGCGATTCAGTTCTGTCACCGTCACAATTACACCTGGAATAGGGTCATTGCTTACTGCTCCGATCACACTTCCTTTCACGCTTACATTTCCTTGTGCAAAGACAAGGCAAGGAAGGAAGAATGCCATGAAGAACAGTAATTTGTGTTTCATAAAAAATTAATTGTTAGTTTAGTGTTATTTATAAGGGTTGAAAGAGAACATGAAAAAGTTTTATAGAGCTTTTTCATGTTCTCTTTTTAGAGGGATTCAAAATGAGAATATTAGTCCATAGTGTGACTTCCTAATCCACTCACATCATCTTTGGAAAGAGTTTCCCATTGGGATGCATCATACGTAGAAGAAGGTGCTGTCACGTTAGACTTTCTACGTAAAGTCACATCTTTAGCAAAATCAGCGCTACCGCCATTAAATGTTCCTATAATGTCAATAAGAACTCCATTTTTAAATAAACCAACTGGATCATTCCCATTGAAATTGATGGCACTACAAACTGTTGCTTGTCCTGAGTAAATTTCAGCGTTACTATTTTTGTAGACTATAGTTGATTTTGCAGCAATGGTTCCAGATAGTTCGCTATAGTTCGAATGTCCTGTACCATCTTTACTCCAAGATGCTCCTCCATTCGTATTTAGATCAATTGCATAAGCAGACAAATCGATTGTTTCGTTGGTCGGGTTGTAGATTTCAATGTATTTGTTGTTACCTGTTGATCCTTCTACATATTCAGAAATGAATAAGTCTGCATTTCCCGGTTCAGGTTCCGGCTCTGGATCAACAGTGCCTCCTCCTTCTCCATTGGCAACGACTTTTACTTTCGTTATTTGCCATCCTAAAGCATTTGTGGTCGTACTCTTATAATGGAATGCGAATTGCATTTTCTTACCAGCATAAGCTGATAAATCGATTGTATTAGAAACATAAGTCCATGTACTTCCGTCATTGAAATTTGGAATTACGATAGGCGTCCAATCTCCATTTTCCTCTTTAACTTCTAAGGTTAACTCACTTTCGTGATTATCGGCTTTTTTATAATGGTTATAAGCATGATCAAATGTTAAAGTAGCAGTTGTTGCTGTAGTTAAATCGAGAGTGGGGGAAACCAAACGACTATCTGCTTCTCTTGCAGCGTCATTAATAAATGCCCCGGCCTTTATGTAAGTTGTTTCTTGGTATTTACCTTCTTTCCAAACATAACTTCCTCCTTCAGGGAGTGTAATGTTTTCGGTTGTGAATTGTCCCATTCCAGTTGCGAATGATTCATCCAATACCACAGTTTCTCCACCTGGTTGAGTTCCACCATCGAAATCAACATTAATATCTCCACCTAGTTTTTCATCCCAGTCTTCGATGGTAGCAGCTCCGATAGTTACTACCGGTTTCCCGTTGTTGATAGACAGGTTGGCGTTAAAGCTTACATTTTTTCCTTTTTCAAAAATACTTGCGTCACTGATTGTATGAGTGAATGATTGACCGTTGAGATTAAAAGTCAGGTTGAGTGACGTTTGGTCAGTGCTTGCAGCTGTTGGTAGAATGATGGCTGTAGCCGTAGCTGTTGTACCTTGTGCATCTATGTACATCGCTACATCTTTGTTGTTGGTTCCTGCTGTAGCAGTCAGTGTTCCGTCAGCCAAGTTAAATTCACCTTCTGTGCTGACACCCTTAATGTTTACACCCAATCCGTTAAGAGTTTCAATGGTTTTATCTTTGGTTACATTCAGGGTGACTTTAGTCAGTTGGTGTGTAAATCCCAGACTAATAGTAGTGGCAGTAGTTGCTGCTACTCCTTTAGTACCGTTTGAATAAATCAAATCGATGGCAGCCGGTTTGCTTTGGTCTGAAACATTGACTGCGATTTTGTTACCACTTACGCTCGTGGTATAAGGATAGTATGCAATGAAGTCTACATTTCCGCTTTCAGGGAGATAAATGCCATTACCAGGAGCAGCCGTCAATGTGCCGTTGGTCTGTGCAATGTACTTTTTGTTTTGTGCGGTTGCAGCCTCAATTCCACTTCCTGCGTTCATCATGTAAATACCTACTTCGTCGTTTGCATTCCAAGTGTTACCTGAAACTCTTGACTGAATAGCTGTGGTAAATACGATGCCTTCACTTCCGTACCATTCGCTGTTGTCGTCATTGTTTGTACAACTCATTAGAGTTAGGGTTGATAATGCCCCCATGTACAGTAGATTCGAGATTTTCATAATTGTAGTATGTTAAAAACAATGTATATTTTAGTTCCAAAGATTCGTATTAAGTTGTTCTTTGATAGAACTGCTTAGCTGTGGAAAGAATATGAATCCTGTTTGTTTTTCTAATTCACTTACTGAAATTGCATATTCCATGTAATTACCTGGAATATTTTGGTTGGCCATTTTAAATGCAATGGTCTGATATGTTGAGCCTGATTTTCGGGCAATAGCTTTAAAATAATACTCGGGTATAGCCATACCTTTTCTATAACTTATGTTGGTAGTGGGGGGCATAGCACCAGTAACTACATATAACGTATCTGTTGCACTCATCCAATTGCGCACTTTACCTTCTAATGTATTCCATATTCCTTGGTTCATGCTCCTAACTTGTGGGGTTGCATTGGTAAAAAAGAAAGTATCATCATTAGTTACTTTATCGCAAGTTCTGTCGCCGGAAGGAAGTTGGTGTCCTCGGTCATAGGGATCTCCAAAACCACTTGAGAGATCTGCCTGCCATTTGCTTTCAATTAAATCATCATATCTCCATGGATCTGTACGCTCGTAAGTACCGATACATTCTTTGAATAGTGGATATGAAACCCAATAAGCAAATTTAAGGGTTTTGTCATAGAACATAGTATAATTTCGCATTGTGCCTCCATGTGGAGCTTTCATGCCATTTCTCATATATCTAATTGTATACGCGAAATTTGTATTATTCAGTTGTGACTCAGTAATTACCGGCGTTTCAAACCATTTCGTATATTTTGCTTCTGGTTCGGTCGTAATTTCTCCTCCCTGGTAATTTACATTTACATTATATATATATTTGTAGCCTTTCTCAATGCTTCCAGAAATTTCCGTATTAATTTCTTTGCTCTGTCCGTTCAGTTCCAGTTTGATTTTCAGGTTTCCGCTCAAGGCTTGAGGCAACAGAATGGCTTCTGCTTGTGTGGCTTCCTCATTTATAAATAAGGAAAAGGTTGTAGCTTCACCGGAAGGAGTAATGGTACCGTCAGAAAGATTAGCTGTACCTTTTACCTTCAGTCCGCTGATGGAGGCCTTGATACCTTTTAAGGAACTTCCAGAAGTAGATTCCAAATTCAGCACCAATTTAGCCAGCAGATGCTTGAATTGCAGATTACCTTGTGGAGACGTCAATTGACGGCCTGTCAGGTTTACTGCAGTCATCAAGTCGATGGCACTTTGTGCGGTCTGATTGCTTAAATCAATGGTATAGTTAGTATGGTCACTAATTGCTCCACTATAAGGATAATATGCAATGAAGTCGACCGGACCATCCGGATAGTATATGGGACTATTTTGGCTTACGAAATAGCCGTCTCCTTTAGAAGTTACATAAGGAATGTTTTTAGCCAGTACATTATCACTATTGGCTAGCATAAATACACCAATTACGTCATTGGCTTCCCACGACGTATCGTAAGCTCTGGAATTTTGTGCATCATCTATGATAGAAGAGAATGTGATGCCTTTGTTATTCACTTCATTCTGGATGATGTTTGTTTCGTCATTCTGGCAAGATTGCAGAATACTTAGGGAAAGTACAATCCCTAATAGTGATTTCATTTTCATATTAAGAATAGTTTATTTTATGTTTTTAAATCATTCGGAATTATGTTTTGCTGATATTTTATTTGTTATTTGTATGTTGTGGAAATATTTGTTTTTGAAATTTGGCTTTAATTTAAACTGTTTTGGGCAAATAATAAAATATTTATGCGATTATTTTTCAAAAATATGGTAAACATAGAATGTTTGTGTGAAGTTTTTACAGTTGAATGAAATTCTTGTGAAAGATTAAGGTAAAAAAAGAGGTATCCATGGATATGGATACCTCTTGTGGTAATAAAATTAGTTTGAGTAAGCTGTTTTTATTCTTTGTCTTTCAAGCTTTCATCAATGTCCTTGATTTTCTTCAGCACCAGTTCCATATCTTTCTTCAGGCGCTCAATCTTGCGGGTGATGTCGGCCACCAGTGTATTTCCCTTCTTGGAAGAAGAATTCAGGAAGCCAAGGTTGTTTTCGTAGGTCTGGATGTCGTTTTTCAGTCCTTCGTAAGTGCGAACCAGGCGTTCACGGTCGCGGTAGAGATTTCCTTCCTTGTTTCCGTTAGTGCGTACACTGCTCAGGCGTTTTTCGGTAGCCGACAGGTGCAGGCGGTCGAACAGCTTGTCTACCAATGCATGGAATTCTTTATACAGACGGTCTTTTTCCTTGAAAGGAACGAAGCCGATGGCATTCCATTCTTTCATCAGGGCACGTACTTGTTCGGCAGTCGCATCGTCTGCAGTTCCGGCAGCTTCCAGGGCAGCCATACGCTTAATGACATCTTCTTTCTTTGCCAGGTTTTCCACTTCTTCCGAGCGTTGTGAAGAAGTCGCCTTGTTTTTCCGTTCAAAGAAATAGTCGCAGGCACCGATGAAGCGTTTCCATACGGCATCGGAATGCTTTTTGGCAACCGGACCGATGTTCTTCCATTCTTTCTGGAGCTTGGTCAGGATTTCAGCCGTTTCTTTCCAGTCGGTACTTTCTTTCAGGGCTTCAGCCTTTTCGCAGAACGCTTTTTTCTTTTCCAGGTTAGCTGCCATTGTTTCTTTCACAGACTTGAAGAAAGCAGCTTTCCGGCGGAAGAATTCATCGCAGGCAGCGCGGAAACGTTCGAAAATCTTGACGTTCATTTTTTGTGGAGCATAGCCGATGGTTTTCCATTTGGCCTGGAGGGCAAGGATTTCATTGGTCTTGTCTTCCCAGTCAGCAAAAGTAGTGAAGGTGTCATATTCCATACCTTCCACGATTTCGCAAATCACCGTCTTCTGGTCCAGGTTATTCTGTTCTTTTTCTTTCAGTTCTTCAAAATGCTGCTGGTGGCGTTTGTTGACAACCGTAGAGGCAGCCTTGAAACGGCTCCAGATTTCTTCGCGCAGGTCTTTGGCTACCGGACCGATGGCACGGAATTCCTGATGAAGCTTCTGCAGCTGGTGGAAAGCAGAAATTACGTCAGGCTCTTCAGCCAGTTTTTCTGCAGCTTCGCACAAACGGGTCTTCTGTTCCAGGTTTTTCTTGAAGTCATATTCGCGGAATTCGTTGTTCAGCTTCACCATGTCATAGAATTTCTCGGTGTAAAGCTGGTAAGTCTTCCACAGTTCATTTACTTTCGCTACCGGAATCTGGCCTGTTTCATTCCATTCCTGCTGCAATTTCTTAAATTCGTCGTATATCTTGTTGGTATCTTCCTGCGATTCGGTCAGGAACTTCATTCTTTCCAGGATACCCAGTTTCTTGGTCAGGTTTTCCTCCTTTTCCTGCTCCTGTGCAGCCGCTAAGGCATTTCTCTTCTCTTTGATGGCGTTCATGACAGCTTTGAACTCTTCTTCTGCCGGTTCTGTTTCCGGAGTGAAGTCTTCTGCCTTTCCCCCTTCGTCGATGAAAGCTTTCCGTGCCGCTTCTGATTTGGCTTTTTGTAGTTTGTAGAACGTTTGTTTAAGTGAATCGATTTCCTGCTTGTTGGTCAGGTCGTTTTTCTCGTTGATTTCCTTGAGGCGTTGCACCACTTCTTCCAGTGTCTGTTTGGGAGCGGATGTTTCCTTTTCGGTGTCTTCAACAGTAGGAACCGGTGCTTCAATGGGTTGTTCCATCGGAGTTTCGGTTAATGGGCGGTTGGTTTCATTTACTTCCATCGTATATAGATTTTAAAGAGTATAATATCCTAGTTTTTTCTTTACCATTAGTAAAGGTTCTTACAAATTAAAGAAAAAAAATCTGATTTTCATACTTTTTCAGAAAAAAACTATAAGGTAAGAATCATTTTTAGAAATAAAAAGACGAGGAATGTGGCTCAGAAGGGTCTGTAGAGGGGGTGAAAAAAACGCCCTTGCGTTTGAAAGAAAACGCAAGGACGTTTTGATCAAAACGCAAGTGCGTTTGAAGTAAAATGTACTTGCGTTTTACCTCAAACGCACTTGCGTTTTTCTTTAACAAAAATTTAGGATAATAATACGGTGATTCCCATGTACATGAGCATACCGATAATGTCGTTGGTAATGGAGATAAACGGTCCGGTGGCAATGGCCGGATCGATTTTCAGTTTTTCCAGTGTCATGGGCACCAGGGTGCCGAAAATGGAGGCAAACATGACTACCGCAAACAGACTGATGGATACCGAATAACTGACCGTAGCCGTAGCTCCGAAACGGATGAAGTTGTAGATATACACCAGCATGGAAATGATGGTGGCGTTGATCAGGGCTACAACGGATTCTTTCAGCACCTGCTTGAAGGTGTTTTCGGCGTTCAGCGAGCTGTTGGCCAGACCTTGCACGACCAATGCGGAGGACTGGGTTCCTACGTTTCCTCCCGTTCCACCGATAAGGGGAATGTAGAGCGCCATTTCCGGATGAGCGGCAAAGGTGGAGTCGAAGTTGCCCAGAATCATGGAGTTACCGATTCCACCTAGCATACCGATGAGCAGCCACGGGAGGCGCGCGGTGGTCTGGCGGAACACGTTGTCGTCTGTTTCTACGTCCTGTGACAAACCGGATGCCAACTGGTAGTCGCGTTCGGCCTGTTCACGAACCTCGTCCATTACGTCGTCTACGGTGATGCGCCCTACCAGGCGGCCGATGCTGTCGACCACGGGAACGGCCACCAGGTCATACTTTTCAATGGTCTGCACCACCTCTTCAATGGGCGTATCCACATGGACGGAAATCGGGTCCTTCTTCATCACGTGTTTCACCTTGGAAACCGACGGACTGGTAATCATCTTTTTCAGCGGGAATACGCCGCGCAGACGTTCATCGTCGTCTACCACATATACATAATATATCTCGTCCATTTCTTCTGCCTGCAGTCGCATTTCGCGCAGGCATTCGGGCATACTCCAGTTCTCGTTCACAATCACCATTTCCGTACCCATCAAACCACCGGCGGTGTCTTCGTCGTATTTCAGCAAGTCGACAATGTCGCCTGCCTGTTCGATGTCTTTAATGTGTGAAAGCACCTCTTCCTGCTTGTCCTCGTCCATTTCACGGATGATGTCTACGGCATCGTCCGAATCCATGTAGTCGACAAAGCGCTTGGCGATGGTTTCAGGGGGAAGTATTTCGAGGAATTTCTTTCGTGCATCCTCGTCCATTTCAATCAGTACGTCGGCTGCCGTTTCGTTGTCCAGCAGCAGGTAGATGAAGCGGGCATCTTCTGCGTCCAGCTCATTGCACAGTTCGGCGATGTCGGCCGGATGCAGGTCCTTGATGACTTCTTTTAACTGGTCGGAATCTTTCTTCTCGATCAGTTCGGTGACTAATTTAATATCTTCGCTATTCATCTTGTAAACTCCTGATGAGGGTTGTTATCGTAGTCTGTAAGTCTCGTGTGCAGGGTCACTCGGCCTTTGCGGCTGAGGAATTCAAGGCTTCTTCCACCCGGTTGGTCAGGTCGATGAAGTCTTGTACGGAAAGCTGTTCAGGCCGTTTGTTGAAGATAGGGTCGGCACTGAGCGGATTTCCTTTCTCCAGAATCGGAGATATGGAGTTGCGTAGCGTCTTGCGGCGCTGGTTGAATGTCGTCTTGACAATCTGCTTGAACAACTGCTCGTTGCATCCCAACTCCTTGGTTTCGTTGCGGGTCATGCGGATGACGGCGCTCTTCACCTTGGGAGGAGGATTGAATACATGTTCGTGTACGGTGAACAGGTATTCCACGCTGTACCAGGCTTGAATCAGTACGCTCAGAATGCCGTAGGTCTTGTTGCCCGGACGAGCCGCGATGCGTTCGGCCACTTCCTTCTGGATCATGCCCGTGCAGCAGGGTATCAAGTCCTTGTAGTCGAGCATCTTGAAGAATATCTGGCTGGAAATGTTGTAGGGATAGTTTCCGGTCAGCACAAAAGGCTGTCCGTCGAAAAGTTGCCGGAGGTCCATTTTCAGGAAATCCTGCTCGATGATATGGTCTCCTAATTGCGGAAAATTCTCACGCAGGTAAGCCACCGATTCAAAGTCCAGCTCCACCACTTTGAGCGGGCGGTCTTTTTTCAGCAGGTATTGGGTGAGAACTCCCATTCCGGGACCTACTTCGAGAACGGGAAGGGCCGGGCAGGCGTCTACCGTGTCGGCTATGTCTTGTGCCACTTGCAGGTCTTTCAGGAAGTGTTGTCCTAAAAACTTTTTAGGTTTAACTAATTTCATACCTCAGGTTTTAAATGTTCGTATTATCTTTGTGACTTGCAAAGTTAAACATAAATCTTTATATACAGACTGATTTTGGAACGAACAGGTTTAAAAAAAGTACTAAATAAGGTCTTCCAGATAGCGCTTCCGTTGGTACTCGGAGCGGCTATTCTGCTTTGGACATACCACGATTTTGATTTCCGGCGTGTGTGGAGCGTGCTGGATGGCGGCATGAATTATGGCTGGATGGCCTTTTCGCTGGTGTTTGGTGTGCTGGGGCATCTGTTCCGCGGCTGGCGCTGGAATCTGACGTTAGCTCCGTTAGGTGAATATCCCAAGGTGTCGAACAGTGTGTATGCGGTTTTTGTGTCGTACGCGGCCAATCTGGTCGTACCGCGTGTAGGGGAGGTTTCCCGCTGCGGTATCCTGTCGAAGTACGACGGGGTTTCTTTCTCCAAATCGCTGGGTACGGTGGTGACGGAGCGTCTCATCGATACCATCTGTGTGCTGCTGATTACCGTAGTGACGCTGTTGCTCCAGTCGCGTGTGTTTGCGGCATTCTTTGAAAAGACCGGTACGAACATGGGCTTCTTTACGGGCTTGTTTACTTCCACCAACTTTTATATCACCCTCATCTGTCTGTTTGCCTTGGGTGTGCTGGCGTTTTTCCTGGTCCGCAATTTGACGGTATTTGCGAAGGTGCGCGGCATATTGAACGATGTGTGGGCCGGATGTTTGTCGCTTCGGCATGTAAAACATCCGTGGCTGTTCGCTTTTTACACCGTGGGCATCTGGGCATGCTATTTCCTGCAATTCTATGTGAGTTTCTATTGCTTTGACTTTTCTGCCTCGCTGGGCTGGATGCCCGGACTGGTGATGTTTGTGGTGGGCAGTATTGCAGTGGCCGTTCCTACTCCTAACGGGGCAGGTCCGTGGCACTTTGCGGTCATTACCATGATGATGATGTATGGGGTAGGAAAGGAAGATGCCGGAATATTTGCCCTGCTGGTGCACGGTATTCAAACCTTTTTATTAATTTTGCTAGGTGTTTACGGGCTTGTAGCCTTACCACTTGTAAATAAGAAACGGACCGGGAAGTGAAATTGCTTTCCCGGAATAAAATCAAAAATATAATATGAACGAAATTCTTTCTTTGGCTCCGCAGAATGTGTGGAAGCATTTCTATTCGTTGACGCAAATTCCTCGTCCGTCTGGACATTTGGAAAAAATTCAGGCTTTCTTGCTGGAATTCGGCAAGCAGGTAGGTGTGGAATCATTTCAGGATGAGGCTGGAAACATAATCTATCGCAAACCGGCCACTCCGGGTATGGAAGACCGGAAGTCTGTCATCCTTCAGGCTCACATGGACATGGTTCCTCAGAAAGACAAACATACACAGCATGATTTTGAAAAGAATCCTATTCCGGTTTATGTAGACGGTGAATGGGTGAAGGCTAAAGGTACCACATTGGGCTCAGACAACGGTATGGGTGTGGCAGCCATTATGGCCATTATGGAAGACAAAACCTTGAAACACGGTCCGCTGACAGCGCTGATTACTGCCGATGAAGAAACCGGTATGTATGGTGCGTTCGGCTTGAAACAGGGTACGGTGGAAGGAGAAATCCTGCTGAACCTGGATTCAGAAGAAGAAGGTGAACTTTATATTGGCTGTGCAGGTGGAGAAGACCTGACAGCTACTTTGGAATATAAGGAAGAAGAAACAGATCCGGAAGACGTAGCACTGAAGGTAACACTGAAGGGATTGCGTGGTGGTCACTCTGGTATTCAGATTGGATGGGGACATGCCAATGCCAACAAGTTGATGGCTCGCTTCATGAACCAGGTGATTGCTTATGATGAGGCTTGTCTGGTGTCATGGGAAGGTGGAAACATGCGCAATGCCATTCCGCGTGAATGTGAAGTAGTGATTACCGTACCGGCTTCGGAGGTAGAAGATGTGCTGGCATTCGTGGGTGAATGCGAACAGGTATGGCGCGATGAATTCGCGACCATTGAAGACAATATCAGCTTTACGGCAGAGCGTGTGGACTTGCCGAAGATGATGGTGCCGGAAGAAATCCGTGATAACCTGGTGGATGCGATTTATGCATGTCCGAATGGAGTAGAACGTTTCATCCCGACTATCCCGGATACAGTGGAAACTTCTTCTAACCTGGCTATCGTAGAAATCGGCAATGGAAAGGCTGCCATTAAGGTATTGACACGCAGCTCTCGCGAATCAATGAAGGATTATCGCAATACGGCTATCGAAAGCTGTTTCTCTATGGCAGGTATGCACGTAGAACGTTCTGGCAGCTACTCTGGATGGGAACCGGATGTTAACTCACCGATTCTGCATGCCATGAAGGAATCTTATAAGGCACAGTTTGGTGAAACACCGGAAGTGAAAGTGATTCATGCCGGACTGGAATGTGGTATCATCGGTGCGGTTGTACCGGGACTGGATATGATTTCATTTGGTCCTACTTTGCAGTGCCCGCATACACCGGAAGAACGCTGTCATGTGCCGTCAGTGAAGAAGTTCTATGATTTCTTGCTGGCTACACTGGAAAATACACCGAAAAAGTAATATCCGTTAGTGGATAAATAGATACGGAGGCTGTCCTATTCCCGTAAAAGGGAAAGGGGCAGCCTCCGTTTTTTTTGTTTCGATTTTCTGTGGTTTTACTTCTTTTAATGAAAATCTGTGCAGTAAATCAGGGTTTTGGTTTTATCTTTATAAAGACAACCTTGTAAAACTTAAAATTGGAAATGATGAACAGACTATTCTTGATATGTGCCACGGGATTGTTGGCTTTTATGTTCCCTTTGGCGGGGATAGCTCAGAGTTACGACCGTCTTTGGAAGGAGGTAGAGGAAACCCGGAAGAAGGATTTGCCGCAGACCTTGATTTCACAGGTGAACCAGATTTATGAAAAGGCAAGAAAGGAGAAGAATGCTCCGCAGATGCTGAAAGCGTATCTTTCGCGGGTGGAATGTCAGGTAGGGCTGACACCGGACAGTTTGCAGCGTGAACTTTGTCGACTGAATGCATGGGCTGCAGAGGAGAACGATCCTTTGCAGAAAGCCGTGTTGGCGTTTCTGTCAGGATACTATAAGTTGGAATCCGCTCCTCAGGAAGTGGACAGCGCATTGTATGAGTTTGACCGGGCAGTAAAGGATAAGGAAGTTTTGCTGGGCGTAGCTACGACCGATTTTCGTCCGATGGCTGAACAGGGCAAATGGAGCCAGCGCTATTTCGGTGACAATATGTACGATTTGCTGTTGCGCCAGTCCATCTTTCAGCTTCTATGGAATGGGGGAGGAAGCAAGGCCGTACAGTTGGCCGTGTTCGACAAGTATGAAAAGCTGATTGCACAATACGAGGCGGCAGGAAATCGTGATGCGGAATTATTGACACGTTTGGAGCGATTGATGTACTGGCAGCGTAATGGATGGAGGTATCCGCAACAGCTGTCGGACGAACAGGTGTTGGAGCAGTTGCAGGCGTGGGCAAAAGCCTATGACGGAGTAGATGCCTGTGCGGCGTTGTATGTGTCATGGGCCGATTTCTATCATCAGAAACAAGACTTCGTGTCCGAAATGAAGGTGATAGAAGAAGGAATAAAACGGTATCCTTCTTCAGAATTCACGGCCGATTTGAAGGATAAGCAGCGAATAGTGTGCATGCCGTCGCTCTCGGTGCAGGTAACTCATCCTTATCCGCAGACGGAAGCGGAACTTCGTGTTACCAGCAAGAACCTGAAAGGGGCGACACTGGAATGGTATAGACTGAACCTGAAGGCTTCTTCTTCTGTGTTTGCACAGAATCTGGAGCATGCGGATCTGATAAAGAAGTATGGTACACTGGTGGATAAAGTGCGGTTGGACTTGCCGGATACTCCTACGTACAAGGATACGGTTTCTGTGCTGACCAGCCGGATGCCCGAGGCGGGGATTTACATATTGAAATCAATCCCCGACGGCTATAAGGATAAAACGGGATACGATGTAGTGCATCTGTCTGCACTGCAGGTGGCTTCTTTCCCGATGGAAGGAAGGCAGACGGAGTGTCATGTGGTGGATTGTAAGACCGGAAAGCCGGTCGCAGGGGCAGAATTGGTGTTCTATTCCATTCCTGTGCCGGGTAATTATACCTTATATAAGACATTTAAGACCGATAAGCAAGGCAAGGTAGTAGTGCCGGACATGAAAGAATCATTGTGGATGCATGCGTGTGCAGGTAAGGATGAGTTTATGCAGGTGGCTTACTGGTCCAGAAGGGTGTTGCCGACGGTCAATGACAGCAAGAAGAAGGTGGACCGCATGGATTTGTTTACCGACCGTGCGTTGTACCGCAAGGGGCAGACAGTGTACGTGTCCGGAGTGGCTTATACGCAGGAAGGTGATAGTGTAGAGGTACGCAAAGATGCGGCCATCTGGCTGGCCTTGCGGGATGCCAATAACCGGGAGATAGCCCGGAAAGAATTGACTACGGATGACTTCGGTGCATTTTCAGCGGAATTCCAATTACCTTCGGAAACATTGGCCGGCATGTTCCGGATAGAATCCGACAAGGCGTCCTGTTATATCCGAGTGGAAGAATACAAGCGTCCGACGTTTGAAGTCACCTGGAAGGAAGTGCAGGAAGCTTACACGATGGGGGATTCCTTGCAGCTGGAAGGTACGGCGAAAAAGTTTTCCGGTGCACCGGTGCAGGGCGGTAAGGTGCGTTATACCTTGACCCGTTCAAAGGCCTGGTTCTGGCGGAACATGTCAGGAGAGCAACAGTTGGCAGAGGGTGAACTGATGACTTCAGCCGACGGAACGTTTGCGGTGAAGGTTTGTCTGGAACGTCCGGATGTGGAAGTCTCCTTAGGCTGGGACGGATTCTATCGTTATCAGGTGAAGGTGGAAGTGACGGATGCGGCCGGAGAAACGCAGGAAGGTGTACTGGTGCTTCCGGTGGGTGAACATGCCATCGGATTACAGATAAAGGGATTGGCCGGAAAAGTAGCTCGTGAGAAACTGGATAAGATGCAGGTACAGGCCTTGAACATGCAGCAACAGCCTGTGGCATTGGATGTGGTCTGCTCGCTTTATGCAGTGGATGAGGCCGGAAAGAAGCAGCAAACAGTATGGGGGGATACGGTGAAATCCGGACGGCCTTTCCTGCCGGAAGCATGGAAGAAATTGGCTTCCGGAAAATACTTGCTGGAGGTAACCGCCAGTGATGAGCACGGGCGTCCTTGTCGTACAGCGCAGGAGTTTGTACTCTTTTCGTTAAAAGACCGGGTTCCTCCGGTAAAGACAGTGGAATGGTTCTATCAGGACGGTATACAGTTGGAGGAAACGCAGCCGGTTACCTTGTATGTGGGTAGCAGTGAAAAGAATGTGCATTTGTTCTATCATGTGTACAGTGGCAACCGGATGTTGGTTTCTGACTCGTTTGTGCTGAACGGGGAAATCCGTCCGTTTGATTATACGTGGCGGCCGGAATACGGCGATGGAATCACCGTCAGCTTTGGATTTATGAAAGACGGTATCTGGTATTCCAAGCAAGTCGCTTTGAAACGTCCGGTACCGGAGAAAAAACTGACATTGAAGTGGGAGGTCTTTCGCGACCGTTTACGTCCGGGCACAGAAGAAACCTGGACCATGCAGATTCTGGATGCGGCAGGCAAACCGGTGGATGCCCGTCTGCTGGCTACCTTGTATGATGCTTCACTCGACCGTCTGTGGGATAACCCGTGGAATTTCCAGTTGGGCTTCAGCCGGTATACTCCTTCAGTCATACCGTTTATTCAGTCAGTGAATAGTATCGCGATGGCTTATTCGCCTTTCTATACTTATTCATTGTCTTCTGTATATACTCCTGACAACTGGCAGTTGTATAGTCGGTTGTGGATTCCTTCTTTGCGTCAGTATAGAACCTTCTCTCGAAACGGTCTGATGGTACGCGGGGCAGGAATCATGATGAAGGCTGCGGCTGCAGCACCAGATGCCATGAGGGCGGATGAGGCTTTGAATGCGCAGGCGGGATTTACGCAGGACGATGGAGTGGCAGAAGTAGAACTTCAGTCTGAAACGATTCCTTTGGAAACGGAACAGACGATGACTTTACGCGAGAATTTTGCAGAAACGGCTTTCTTCTATCCTGATTTGCGTACAGATTCAACCGGAACCGTGCGATTGGTATTTACCGTACCAGATGCATTGACGCAGTGGAAATTCAGAGGTCTGGCACATACCCGCCACATGGATTACGGACTCCTGCAGACAGAAACCCGGACTGAAAAACCGTTTATGATTCAGCCTAACTTGCCTCGTTTCCTTCGTAGAGGGGATGAAACCTCACTGGCAGCTTCTTTGATCAATCTGTCAACAGAAGAGGTGAAAGGAGCGGTACGTCTGGAATTGGTGAATCCGATGGATGAAAGTGTGGTGTATCAGGCAGTACAGGATTTTCAGGTGAAGGCAGGAGAAACGGGCAGTGTACGTTTTACTTTCCCGGTAAATATGGATGGCGAGGTTTTGATTTGTCGGATGAAGGCAGAGGCCGGTGAGTTTAGTGACGGAGAACAGCATTATCTTCCTGTGCTGACTGACAAGCAATGGATGACGGAAACCTTGTCCTTGCAGGTGAAAGGCGGGGAGTCTCAGGAAGTGAACCTGAAGGATTTGTTTAACGGACAGAGCAAGACGGCCCAGAACCGGCAGCTGACCATCGAACTGACTTCTACTCCGATATGGTATGCCGTACAGGCACTTCCGGTAGTAGGAAATCCGCAGCAGGACGATGCGTTCTCCTGGGCTTCGGCTTACTATGCCAATGCGGTGGCACGGAAAATTGTGGAACTGAATCCGCAGATTCAGCCTGTGTTTGAAGCTTGGAAAAAGCAGGGAGTAAAGAAAGAAACGTTGTGGAGTGAACTGGAAAAGAATCAGGAACTGAAGAGCTTGTTGCTGGCCGAAACGCCTTGGCTGGTTCAGGCGGCAGATGAACAGGAGCAGAGACAACGGATTGGATTGTTGTTCGACCTGAATACGATGAATTACCGTATGGGGCAGACCGTGGAAAAATTGAAGACCTTGCAAAAAGGGGATGGAAGCTGGAGCTGGTTCAACGGCATGCAGGGAAGCCGGTTGGTTACTACGCAGGTGGTGGAACTGTTGGCCCGGCTGAAATCCATGCATATCATGGCGGATGCGCAAGTGGCTGGAATGTATTTGAAAGGTCTGAATTACCTGGAAAATGCTTTCTGTCAGGAATATGAGAACCTGAAAAAAAACGAGGCTCGTAACAAAAGCCCGCAATGGCCAAGTGAGCTGGCGGTGAGGTATCTGTATATTGCATCACTGGATGCGATGGCAGGAGAAAAAGTAAACAAGGCAGCAAAGGAATACATGATCTCCAAACTGGAAAACCGTTCAGCTACTTATTCCATTTATGAAAAGGCATTGATTGCCCGGATTCTGCAGGCACAGGGAAAACGTACGCAGGCAGAAATACTAGTACGTTCGATTAAGGAATATACGGTAGTAACACCGGAAATGGGACGTTATTTTGATACGCCGAAAGCCGGATACGCATGGAACGGTTACCGCATTCCGACACAGGTGGCTGCCATGGAGGCTATTCAGTGTGTGGAGAAGGATGAAAAGATGCTGGAGGAAATGAAACTCTGGTTGCTGAAGCAAAAGCAGGTGCAGTGCTGGAATACGCCATTGGCTACAGCGGATGCGGTGTATGCCTTGCTGTCAGATGGCATGGCTTTGACAGAAGCAGGACAGATGCAGGCGGTGGCAGGCAATGTCACACTGGAAACTCCGAAAGACGGACTGGGCTGTATCAGTCATACGTTAAGTGGAGCGGAGGCAGAGGTGAAGATGTTGACCGTAAGTCATACGGGAAAAGCTGCCGGATGGGGTGCCGTGTATGCACAATATCTGGAAGATATGGACCGTGTGAAGGCATTTGAAGGAAAGGGTCTGCAAGTTTCACGTGAGTATATATATAAAGGTAAGACCTTGTCTGCCAAAGAAAAGTTGCAGGTTGGCGATAAGCTGACGGTGCGCCTGACTCTCCGTGCCGACCGGGATATGGATTTTGTATGTCTGAAAGACGAACGTGCGGCTTGTATGGAACCAGTGCGGCAAATCTCAGGTTACGAATGGTCCGATGGCTTGGGACGGTATCGGGTAAGTGGTGATGCGGCGACTACCTTCTTTATGGATCATTTGCGGAAAGGAACCTACGTCATTGAATATGAAGTGCATGTAGACCGTTCGGGAGTATATCAGGCAGGTACATCGGAAATACAGTCAGTATACGCTCCTGAGTTTGGCAGTCATACGGAAGGATATACATTATATGTAGAGTAAAATCACGTCCGGGCCGGGATTCCGGTTCGGACGTTTTTACAAATTTCTGAGGTTATGGAGAAAATAAATTTTCAGACTTGATTTTGCTTGTTTCCGTTTTCTCCCTATCTTTGTTTCCGTAATTTAGAAAGAATAAAATCAATGAAACGAATATATACCCTTCTTTTTTTGTGCTTTGCCGCTTGTATCTCTTTGTGGGCGCAACCTAAAATTTCCTTTGATATGACCACTAAGGATTTGGGATATGTGTTGTGGCGCACTCCGGCAACCGTAACTTATCAGTTTACCAATACGGGAGACAAACCGCTGGTCATATCCAATGTGACGACTTCTTGTGGGTGTGCCAAGGCACAGTGGACAGAAGACCCTGTACCTGCCGGAGGGAAAGGAAATATTACGGTGGTGTTTGATGCAGAAGCTATCGGACATTTCTATAAGGATGTGGGTGTGTATTGCAACGCAGCTTCTCTGCCCATTTACCTGGACTTTAACGGAGAGGTGACAGCCGATGCCAAGAACTATTCCTTTACGCATCCTTATGCCATCGGGGCCATTCGCTTGACACAGGAAGAACTTGATTTTCAATCAGTCAATAAAGGAGACCGTCCCGTCATTGAATTGCTGGTTGCCAATACGTCAAATAAGGCTTATTCGCCTGTGCTGATGCATCTTCCTCCTTATTTGGAAGCTACGGCTGTACCTGAAAAGCTAGGACGCGGAAAGACTGGGAAGATTCTGGTGACACTGGATTCTGAAAAATTGCCAAAACTGGGGATTACGCGTGCTTCCGTCTATTTATCCCGCTTCCCGGGTGATAAAGTCGGCAGTGAGAATGAAATACCTGTATCTGTGGCTCTGTTGCCTGACTTCTCCAAGCTGACCGAGCAGCAGAAAAACAATCCTCCTCAGATTACTCTGTCTACTAAGGAACTGGAATTTGTGGATTTGAAACCCAACCAAAAGAAGTCACAGACGATTGTCATTTCAAATACAGGTCGCTCTGACTTGAATATTCAGGATATGCAGGTGTTCAGCATGGCTTTGGCCGTGAAACTGAAAAAGAGAGTGCTAAAACCGGGTGAATCGACCAAGATGAAGATTACTGTGCTGGCACAGAACCTTCACCGTGTGAAAGGTACGCCCCGTGTCCTGATGATTACCGATGACCCTAACCAACCGATGATTACCATCCATGTGAAAGCCCGGTTGAAATCGTCTGAAAAATAAAACATTTATGGAACACCCCGAAAACAATGAAGCTTATAAGGGGTTAACTGTGAACCAGGGAGTGGAACAACCCTCCATTGTTAATCCTTATCTGAATCTGAGAAAGAAACCCAAACGTCGTCAGTATTCTGCTGCCGAATATGTGGAAGGTATTGTGAAAGGCGATGTGACCATGCTGAGCCAGGCGGTCACGCTGGTAGAAAGTGTCAAGCCGGAACATCAGGTGCTGGCACAGGAGGTCATTGAAAAATGCCTTCCTTATTCGGGTAATTCTATCCGTATCGGTATCAGCGGAGTGCCCGGTGCCGGAAAGAGTACGTCGATTGATGTATTCGGACTGCATGTACTCGAAGAAAAAGGAGGAAAGTTGGCCGTGCTAGCCATAGACCCCAGCAGTGAACGTTCCAAAGGAAGTATCTTGGGGGACAAGACCCGAATGGAAAAATTGTCGGTACATCCTAAATCTTTTATCCGTCCCAGTCCTTCGGCTGGTTCATTGGGCGGTGTGGCCCGTAAGACCCGTGAAACCATCATCTTGTGTGAGGCTGCCGGATTTGATAAAATCTTTGTCGAAACTGTGGGGGTAGGACAGAGTGAAACTGCCGTACATTCCATGGTAGACTTCTTCCTGCTGATTCAGTTGGCCGGTACGGGTGATGAGTTGCAGGGCATCAAGCGCGGTATCATGGAGATGGCCGATGGTATCATTATCAACAAGGCCGATGGAAACAATGTAGAGAAGGCACAGTTGGCGGCTACGCATTTCCGTAATGCGCTTCATCTTTTTCCGGCTCCCGAATCCGGATGGACCCCTCAGGTGCTGACGTATTCCGGATTTTATAATATCGGTGTCAAGGAAATATGGGATATGGTGTATGCCTACATCGACTTCGTCCGCAAGAACGGTTATTTTGAACACCGTCGGAACGAGCAGGCCAAATACTGGATGTATGAAACCATCAATGAGCATTTGCGCGACAGCTTCTATCAGAATCCGGAAATTGCTTCCTTGCTTCCCTTGCAGGAAAAAGATGTGCTGGAAGGACGGGCCACGTCTTTCTCGGCAGCCAGAAAACTATTGGAAATGTATTTCTCCGGGTTGAAGCAGGAGTGATGAATAAATATTCAAAATGGTCTGTTTCTATTGGACTAATTAAAAATAAGGAAGAAAAATAAGGGTGATATGCCTTGTAAAATGAATTAATATGTAACTTTGCGAACTAATTTTCAAGAAATGATGCAAAGTGAAATTAAACCTATTATAGAGGTAAAGGGTGTATCAAAGTTTTTTGGTGAAAAAACAGCCTTGGATAATATCAATTTATCCATCAAAAAGGGAGAGTTTGTAACCATCTTGGGCCCTTCGGGATGCGGTAAGACGACCTTGCTGCGCCTGATAGCAGGATTTCAGACCGCTTCGGAAGGGGTGATTCGTATTGCAGGGGAGGAGATTACCCAGACTCCTCCTCACAAGCGTCCTGTCAATACAGTTTTCCAGAAATATGCCTTATTTCCTCATCTGAATGTGTATGACAATATTGCTTTTGGCTTGAAACTGAAAAAGATGCCAAAGGATACGGTACTTAAAAAAGTGAAGGCTGCCTTGAAAATGGTGGGCATGACCGATTATGAGTACCGCGATGTCAATTCGCTTTCGGGTGGACAGCAGCAGCGTGTGGCCATTGCCCGAGCCATTGTGAACGAGCCGGAGGTGTTGTTGCTGGACGAGCCGCTGGCTGCGCTTGACCTGAAGATGCGTAAGGACATGCAGATGGAGTTGAAGGAAATGCACAAGACGCTGGGCATTACCTTTGTGTACGTGACGCACGATCAGGAAGAAGCCCTGACATTGAGTGATACCATCGTGGTGATGAGTGAGGGACGTATCCAGCAGATTGGTACCCCTACCGACATCTACAATGAGCCGATTAACTCGTTCGTGGCCGACTTTATCGGAGAAAGTAATATCCTGAACGGAGTCATGGTGAAAGATAAGTTGGTACATTTCTGCGATCGTGACTTTGAATGTGTGGATGAAGGATTCGGCGAAAACACGCCGGTGGATGTGGTGATTCGTCCGGAGGATTTGTATATATTCCCGGTGTCGGATATGGCACAGCTTCGTGGTACCGTACAGTCCTGTATTTTTAAAGGAGTACACTATGAAATGGTGGTATTGTGCCACGGCTATGAGTTTGTGGTGCAGGATTATCACGCTTTCGAGGCCGGAACCGAAGTGGGTATGCTGGTCAAACCGTTTGATATTCACATCATGAAGAAAGAGCGTATCTGCAATACCTTTGAAGGCAAGCTTATCGATGAAACGCATGTGGAATTCTTGGGATGTGAGTTTGAGTGTGCACCGGTAGACCTTCAGAAAGTGCCGTTGGGCGATGTGCTGGTAGACGTGGATTTCGGAAAAATCAACTTGCTGGACAATGCAGAAGACGGCATGCTGACCGGAGAAGTCAAGTTTATTTTGTACAAAGGAAACCATTACCACCTGACGGTATGGTCAGACTGGGATGAGAATGTGTTTGTCGATACGAACGATGTGTGGGATGATGGAGACCGTGTGGGTATTTCCATTGCTCCTGAAGATATTCGGGTACGTGTAAAACAGGAGGAACGATGAATAAACTGCGTTTGTTTTTTCTTTCACGCCGAAGCTGGACACTTCCTTATCTCATTTTCTCTATCATTTTTGTGATTGTTCCGCTTCTGCTGATTGTGGTATATGCATTTACCGATGATGCAGGTCGTATGACGCTTGAAAACTTCCGGAAGTTCCTTGCCCATCCGGAAGCAGTCAATACCTTTATTTATTCCATCGGTATAGCCATACTGACTACGATAGGTTGTATTGTACTGGGGTATCCGGCGGCCTGGATTCTGAGCCGTAGTAATTCAAGCTATTCGCGTACGCTGATTCTGCTGTTTATCCTGCCGATGTGGGTCAACATCCTGATACGTACGCTGGCTACCGTAGCCTTGTTTGACTTTGCCAGTCTGCCTTTAGGAGAAGGAGCGTTGATATTCGGAATGATTTACAACTTCATCCCTTTCATGATTTATCCGATTTACAATACCCTTCAGAAGATGGACCCGAGTTATGTGGAAGCAGCACAGGATTTAGGAGCCAATTCTTTCCAGGTATTCTGGAAGGTGGTATTCCCTCTGTCCATGCCTGGAGTGGTGAGCGGCATCATGATGGTGTTTATGCCGACCATCTCTACCTTTGCCATTGCAGAATTGCTGACCATGAACAACATCAAGTTGTTTGGTACGACTATTCAGGAGAATATCAACAACAGTATGTGGAATTATGGAGCAGCCCTTTCCTTGATTATGCTGTTCTTGATTGCGGCCACTTCACTCTTTAGTTCTGATGAAAAGAGTGATTCAGAGAAAGGAGGACAGGTATGGTAAAGAAAGTGCTGATGCAGACCTATCTTTGGGTATTGCTGTTGTTGCTGTATGCTCCGATATTGATTATTGTGATTTATTCCTTTACCGATGCAAAGGTATTGGGTAACTGGACCGGCTTTTCGCTCAACCTGTACCGCTCCTTGTGTAACACCGGAGCACATCATTCCCTGATGAATGCGCTGATAAATACAATAGCCATAGCTTTTATTGCTGCGACGGTATCAACCTTGTTGGGAAGTGTGGCTGCCATCGGAATCTATAACCTGAAGGCCCGCAGCCGGAAAGCCATGGGATTCATCAATACCATTCCTATATTGAACGGAGATATTATTACCGGTATTTCCTTGTTCCTGCTGTTTGTGTCATTAGGCATTACCCAGGGATTTACCACCGTAGTGCTGGCACATATCACCTTCTGTACTCCGTACGTGGTGCTGAGTGTGTTGCCGCGCCTGAAACAGATGAATCCGAACTTGTATGAGGCCGCACTCGATTTGGGGGCCACTCCGATGCAGGCTTTGTGGAAAGTGATTATTCCGGAAATCCGTCCGGGAATGGTGAGCGGATTCCTGCTGGCACTGACCATTTCCATCGACGATTTTGCGGTAACGGTGTTTACCATCGGAAATCAGGGACTGGAAACGCTTTCTACCTATATTTATGCCGATGCCCGCAAGGGTGGTCTGACGCCGGAACTTCGTCCGCTGTCGGCCGTGATTTTTGTGGTGATACTGGTGCTGCTGATTATTATTAACCGTAGAGCTGACAAAGCAAAGAATAAATGAAACAGAAGATGAAAAGGTGGAACTGGTGGGTGGCTTTGTGTGTATGTTGTCTGTTGACAGGATGCTACAACGCCAATGAATCGCGCGAAAACGTGCTCAAGGTGTACAACTGGGCAGACTACATAGGTGAAGGCGTACTGGAAGATTTTCAGGAATATTATAAGGAACAGACGGGAGAAGATATCCGCATCGTGTATCAGACGTTTGACATCAACGAAATCATGCTGACAAAAATTGAGAAAGGGCATGAAGACTTTGATGTGGTGTGTCCTTCCGAGTATATCATCGAACGAATGCTGCACAAAGGCTTGTTGCAGCCTATTGATACGGCCTTTGCTCATTCTCCCAATTACATGAATGGAGTGGCACCCTATATCCGTCAGCAGATTGACAAACTGACGGTGAAGGGCGATTTACCGGCCAGCTGTTATGCTGTGTGTTATATGTGGGGTACGGCCGGACTGCTGTACAACAAGCAGTTTGTTTCCAAAAAAGACCTGAAGTCATGGGGATGCCTGTGGGAGAAACGCTTTTCCGGCAAGATTCTGATGAAGGATGCCTATCGCGATTCGTACGGTATGGCTTTGCTGTATGCGCATCGCGAGGATTTGAAAGATAGTACCCGCAGTGTGGCTGACCTGATGAACGACTATTCACCGGCTTCCATGGACTCGGTGGAAAAATATCTGAAACTGTTGAAGCCGAATGTGGCCGGATGGGAAGCAGACTTTGGTAAAGAAATGATGACCAAAGGCAAGGCCTGGGTGAACATGACCTGGAGTGGAGACGCACAGTGGGCTATGGAAGAAGCGGCAACGGTAGGAGTGGACCTTGCCTACACCATTCCGGAAGAAGGCAGCAATGTGTGGTACGACGGATGGGTAATTCCTAAGTATGCCAAGAATCCTAAGGCAGCCAGCTATTTTATCAACTTCCTTTGTAGGCCGGACATCGCTTTGCGTAACATGGAAGAGAACGGGTATGTGAGTGCCATTGCTGCTCCGGAAATCTTAGAGGCTTGTATTGATTCTACTCTGGATACGGAAGTCGATGCCAGCTATTTCTTCGGTCCGGAAGCCCGGAAGGTGAAGCTGCGCAACACACAGTATCCCGACAAGTCTGTGATAGCCCGTTGCGCCATGATACGTGACTTTGGAGACAAGACCGTAGATGTATTGGAAATCTGGTCGCGTGTAAAAGGTGACAACCTGAATAGCGGGATTGTGATTCTGATTCTTTTGGTGGTGGTAGGGCTGAGTGTCTGGCAGATTCGCCGTCGTTGGATACGTTATAAACGTCATAAACGTACGCACCGCAGAAATCGTAGAAGAAAATAAGAATATAGTATATAGAAATCCCCCTTCAAAAAGCATTTAAACATCTTTTGAAGGGGGATTCTTTGTATGAAATTGTTCTGTTAGATTGACAGTTCGTTCAATACATTAACCAGTTCGCGGTCGATAGGCTTGTCGTTCTTGATAGCCTTGGCAAACGGAACGTACACAATCTGGTCGTTTTCGATACCAATCATGACGTTGCGCTGACCTTCCATCAGGGCCTGGATGCTGGCTACTCCCATACGGCTGGCAATGATACGGTCGTGTGCGGTCGGGCGTCCACCACGCTGCAAGTGTCCTAAAATAGTCACACGTACGTCGTACTGCGGATATTCGTTCTTCACACGTTCTGCATAGTGCATGGCCCCACCGGTGATTTCACTTTCAGCTACCAGCACGATAGAGCTGCTCTTCGATTTGCGGAAACCGTTGTTGATGAATTCTTCCAACTGGTCCACTTCCGTATTGAATTCCGGAATGATGGCAGCTTCGGCACCCGCAGCAATGGCACCGTTCAATGCCAGGAAGCCTGCGTCGCGTCCCATTACTTCCACAAAGAACAAACGTTCGTGTGAAGTGGCAGTATCACGTATTTTATCTACTGCATCCAGAATTGTATTCAGGGCAGTGTCATATCCGATGGTTGTATCCGTACCATACAAGTCATTGTCGATGGTACCGGGCAATCCGATACAAGGTACATCAAATTCCTGAGCCAGCAGGCGGGCACCGGTCAACGAACCGTCTCCACCAATGATTATCAGTGCATCGATACCTTCGCGTTTCATAGTTTCATAAGCTATCTGACGGCCTTCCGGTGTACGGAACTCCTGGCAGCGAGCTGTTTTCAGGATGGTACCTCCTAATTGTATGATATTGCTGACATTTTCAGTCTTGAATTCCTTGATTTCTCCTGTAATCAATCCTTTATACCCACGGTAGATACCTTTCACTTTTAATCCGTTGTAGATGGCAGAGCGGGTGACTGCACGGATTGCGGCGTTCATGCCGGGAGCATCTCCTCCGGATGTAAGAATACCAATACATTTAATAGTTCCCATAATTGTTAGTTGTTAGTTTGATTTTTATGAAGCAAAAGTACAAATATGAATTTATATTGTAACTGATTTTCTTCTTTATTATTCGTTCATTATAACTTTTTTACACGCTTCCATCAGCCATTTAGGGGTAGAGGTGGCTCCACAGATTCCAATGGAATGTGCATGTGACAATAAGGCCTTGTCAATTTCCTCCGGTTTGTCTATCTGGTAAGAGTTGGGATTGACCTTTTTACATTCCTGAAAGAGGATTTTCCCGTTGGAACTTTTATGTCCGCAAACGAAGAAAACCAGGTCGTGACTGGCGGCAAATTCCCGGATATGCGGCATGCGGTTGGCTACCTGACGGCAGATGGTATCGAAGTACTGGAAGGAGGCTTCCGGTGAAATGTGGGCCTCGATGTAGGATACTATCTGGCGGAATTCGTCGAGCGACTTGGTCGTCTGCGAATACAGGCGGATGTCTTTGTTCATGTCCAGTTTGCTGACCTCTTCCAACTTCTCGATGACGATGGCTTTGCCTTCGGTCTGGCCCACCAGCCCCAACACTTCGGCATGGCCGTTTTTTCCGTAAATGACAATCTGTCTGTCTTTGTCGTGGGGGGTGGTATCGTATTCCTGCTTGATTCTTTTTTGCAGGCGCAGCACTACCGGACAGGTGGCATCAATGATTTCGATGTGGTTTTTCCGGGCCAGTTCGTAAGTCTCAGGAGGTTCTCCATGTGCTCTCAGCAAGACCTTTACATTCTTCAGTCGGGCAAATTCTTCGTGGTTGATGGTAATCAATCCCATTTCCTTCAGTCGCTCACACTCCTGCCCGTTGTGTACAATATCCCCCAGGCAATACAGAGGTGCGCCCTTTGCCAGTTCTTCTTCTGCCTTTGAAATGGCGGTCGTCACTCCAAAGCAGAATCCTGAGTCCTTATCTATTTCAATGTGATGCATGTGTAGCTTTTTCAAATTGTTCTTTCAGCCATTGTTTTTGTTCGGCAATGGTCAGGTGACTGTTGTCCAGTAAAATCGCGTCGTCAGCCTTGCGCAGGGGACTTACTGCCCGGCTCTGGTCGATGCGGTCGCGTTCTTCCACGTTGTGAAGAATTTCCTCGAACGAAGCATCCTGACCTTTGGCTTTCAGTTCCTCGTAACGGCGCTGTGCACGGATTTCGGCAGAGGCTGTTACGAAAATTTTCAGTTCCGCATTCGGGAATACAGCTGTTCCGATGTCTCTTCCGTCCATTACGATGCCTTTTTCCTTGCCCATTTCCTGCTGTTGCTGAACTAAGGCCTTGCGCACAAAGTCGAGTGCTGCCACCGGACTGACATGCGAGGAGACTTCCATGGTGCGGATACGTTCTTCCACGTTCTTCCCGTTGAGGAAGGTCATGGGGCGCTGGGTTTCCGGGTTGAGCTGGAAGGAAATCTGGATTTGTTCCATCTGCTGGCGGAGCGCTTCTTCCTGAATGCTTCCGTCGGCATTGAACAATCCGTTTTCCAGACAATACAGTGTAACGGCCCGGTACATGGCGCCGCTGTCTATATAGATGTATCCGATTTCTTTGGCTAAGTCTTTAGCCATGGTACTTTTCCCGCAGGAAGAGAATCCGTCGATGGCAATAATAATTTTTTTCATGTTTCGGCTTCGATAAAATAGATTTCGCATTGACAAAGATAGTGTAAATCCTTTGTATGTCGGATGTTTTGGATAAAGTTTTTGGAGTCTCTTCTTTATAATATAAGGTAGAAATTCGTTTGGGATTCCAGAGATGAAAAAACGTTGTAGCAATGATTCAGATACCTGTTTGTGTTTTTTACGTTTCCTTTCCGGAAAAACTATGTTTTTCATGGCGGAAACGTAGGTTTTCCCTGCGTGAACCCTACGTTTCCGCACAGGGAAACATAGAACACGTAAGGCGATATGCTGATTATTTCAAGTGCGGAATAAAAATATGCATTGTTTTACATTATTTTTATGTTGGGGTGTCGGAGTTTCGGGGATTTATGCTACCTTTGCCACGTATAGAGTATTAACCTTTAATAAACACATTTATGGAAGTCAAAAAATCGCCTAAAGCGGACCTCGAGGGAAAAAGAACCACGTGGTTGTTGTTCGGCTTCATACTGGTCTTGGCAGCGATGTTCGTAGCGTTCGAATGGACAGAACGTGACAAGCAGATTGTTACCGAAACAGGTATCGTCGAACCTATTTTTGAGGAAGAAATGATTCCTATCACTGAACAGCAGGAACAGCAGCAGGCACCGCCTCCTCCTGAAGCTCCGAAAATGGAAGAAGTGTTGCAGATTGCAGATAATGATGCAAACGTAGAGGAATCTACCATCCAGTCAAGTGAGGATGACAACACGCAGGCTGTGGAAATCAAGTATGTGCCGGTTGAAGTGGAAGAAGAAGAACCGGAAGAACAGCAGATTTTCCAGGTAGTAGAAGAGATGCCGGAATTCCCGGGTGGTATGGCTGAATGTTTGAAGTTCATTGGTAAGAATATCAAATATCCGACTATTGCACAGGAAAACGGTGTACAGGGACGTGTAATCATCCAGTTTGTGGTTAACCAGGATGGTTCTATCGTTGACCCGGTGGTGATGCGTAGTGTAGACCCGTACTTGGATAAGGAAGCGCTTCGTGTGATTAAGATGATGCCGAAATGGAAACCAGGTAAGCAGCGTGGTAAACCTGTACGTGTGAAATATACCGTACCTGTAACCTTTAAGTTGCAGTAATCTATTGACCGTTATAATAAAGTGAAGGCTGCGTTTTGCAGCCTTTCTTTTTTCTCTTATTTTAAAATTGCATTTCCATGAAACAACAGACAAGTGAACAATTGTTGCAGCAGATTCACGAATATATTGGAAGCCTTTCTTATATGCGGAATCCGATGGGACTTTACGACCCGATTGAGTATGTATTGGGATTGGGCGGAAAGCGTTTGCGCCCGGTGCTGATGCTATTGGCTTATAATTTATATAAGGAAGACGTGACCCGTATCTTTTCACAGGCAGCAGGCATTGAAACCTATCATAACTTTACTTTGCTGCACGATGACCTGATGGATAAGGCGGATATGCGCCGCAACAAGCCTACGGTACATAAGAAATGGGATGAAAATACGGCGATTCTTTCGGGAGACGCCATGCTGATTCTTGCCTATCAGTTTATGATGAAGGAATGTCCGCTTGATTGTGTGGGGCGCGTGATGGAGGTGTTTGGTCGTACTGCCCTGGAAGTGTGCGAAGGACAGCAATGGGATATGGAATTTGAACATCGTCTGGATGTGACGGTTGACGAGTATATCGGGATGATTCGCCTGAAGACATCCGTGCTGCTTGCGGCAGCCTTGAAGATTGGGGCTGTACTGGGAGGTGCTTCGGAGGAGGATGCGCAGCTGCTCTATGACTTTGGTATCAAGATGGGGCTGGCTTTCCAGTTGCAGGATGATTTTCTGGATGTGTATGGTGATCCGGCTGTGTTCGGGAAGAAGATTGGAGGTGATATCCTTTGCAATAAGAAGACTTTTATGCTGATTACCGCCTTGGCTTTGGCAAAGGATGAGGATAAAGAAACTTTGTTGGGCTGGCTTCATGCTACGGATTATGCGCCGGAAGAAAAAATCCGGTCTGTGACGGCTTTATATAATAAGGTAGGAGTGCCGGAACTTTGTCAGGCTCGCATTGATGCATATTATGAAGAGGGGCTGTTGCTGCTGGAGAAGGTGAGTGTGGAGCCGTCTCTTAAAGAGGAACTGAAAAAGTTTGTCTGTCACTTGATGGAACGTAAACTGTAAAGAGATGAATGCCCTGATTGATACCCATACCCATCTTTATGTGGAAGAGTTTGACGCGGATTGTGAGCTTGCGGTGATTCGTGCGGTCGAAGCAGGTGTGACGCGCTTGTTCATGCCTAACATTGATGACACTACGGTGGAGGCAATGCTCCGGCTGTGTGATGCACACGAGTGTTGTTATCCGATGATTGGCCTCCATCCCACTTCGGTGGATGAAAACTGGAAGAAACGGCTGGAAAAAGTGAAAGGCTATCTGACTTCTTCTCATCGTTTTTATGGAATCGGTGAGGTCGGCATCGACTTGTATTGGGACAAGACGTTCCGCAAGGAGCAGATGTGGGTGTTTGAAGAACAAGTGAAGTGGGCTTTAGAATACGGCCTGCCCTTGATTATACATTGCCGGGAAGCTTATCCGGAACTGCTGGAAGTGTTGTCCGGCTATAAACATACGGCGTTGCGGGGAATTTTCCATAGTTTTACCGGAACCGGAGAAGATGCGGAGCGGTTGCTGGAATTCGAATCCTTCATGCTGGGAATAAACGGGGTGGTCACTTTCAAAAAAAGCTGTCTTCCGGAAGTCCTGAAAGAGGTGCCTTTGAAACGTGTCGTGCTCGAAACCGATTCTCCTTATCTGGCTCCGGTACCCTATCGTGGCAAGCGGAATGAAAGTGCGAATCTGGTGAAGGTGGCAGAATGCCTTTCCTTCATTTATGGGATACCCTTGTCGGACATCGCTTCTCAGACTACGGAAAATGCCTTAAAAGTCTTCACAAATGCGGAGAAAAGTTTTTAAAGTTTATTAATTTCGACTTCAAAAGTAAACTTTTGCAGGCTTGATGTTATGTAAGACGAAAAAAAAGAATACATTTGTGACTGAAATCAGCAAGGGGATAAAAAACGTTGAAAGGAGCCTCCGGCTGATTGG
>UMCH01062499.1_pt1 | contig 60179 bp, 50 predicted proteins | sample 1964201 | NCBI WGS metagenome assembly UMCH01 (sample SAMEA4835965, study PRJEB28245) | human gut metagenome | biome: gut microbiome; material: fecal sample | place: Denmark | collected 2008 | reverse complement strand
GCTGAAGCGGCGGCAAAACGCGGTGCTCAGGTCACCCTTATCTCGGGACCAGTTGCGCTTCCTGCACCTAATAATGTAGATGTGGTCTACATCGAAACTGCTCAAGAGCTTTTAGATGAGTGTCAAAAGGTTTTTTCAGAAGTTGATGCAGCACTCTTTGCTGCTGCAGTTGCGGATATGCGACCAGCAAATCCCGCTGAAAAGAAACTAAAAAAGGGTGTAAATGATAAAGAGCTTTCTTGTATCGAACTTACTGAAAACCCTGACGTTCTTGCTACCCTCGCAAAAACAAAAACCCACCAGGTAGTCGTTGGTTTTGCTGCCGAAACCAACGAAGTGCTGGAGTATGCAACAAAGAAACTCGACAAGAAAAATGCCGACATGATTGTGGCAAATGAAGTGGGAGCAAAAAAGACATTCGGTGAAGATCATGATGAAATTTGGCTTGTCACTAAAAACGGCACTGAACATCACGATCGCGCAACAAAAGCTGAACTTGCCCAGATAATTCTTAACAAGATTAAAACTTTTTGGAATTAACTTGCGCGCCTTGAGTTGCTTCTCGTTTCGGTTGTATTCGTCCTTCACTAAATAGTTATTGCGCAAATTATTTTCACGTGATAACATACTGCCTTGCGTTAAGAGACGCATCGGGACGTGGCGCAGTTTGGTAGCGCACTTGACTGGGGGTCAAGGGGTCGCAGGTTCAAATCCTGTCGTCCCGACCAGCTAATAACACGAGGTCGTAAGCTGTTTTGCTTGCGACCTTTTTTGATTTTGACAAAAAAAACGGGGTTATAGACAAAAAAACATGTCTGCTATTTGCCATAACCTATGAAATCACCTTAAATACCCGATTTATGGGGTCAAATGGGTGATGCGAGATTATGCAGGCTTTACCAACGGTACTGCCACCATTGCTCCAAACAGTACGGCACAATTCACCGTCCAGCCCAAGACCGGCCTTGCAATCGGTACATACAACGAAACCATCACCGTCTCAGGCTCTAACGGCGCCAGTACATCGCTGACCGCAAACTTTACGGTGAGTGCCGTCCACGCTGCCGACGACACTGCCCCGATTAAGGAGACACCTGAAAACACCGCACCTACAAACGACAATCAAGCGCTGCCCCAAACAAGCGACAATAACTTCCTGTTTATGACCGTGCTTTGTCTGATAAGCCTCGTATCGTTAATTTCGGGCCTTATCGCGCTGCGCAATTTAAAACGCGTAAAGTAAAGTATTTCTACAAAGCAATAGCATTTCTCCTGTTAAACGCTATGATGGAGATAGTGATCCAGACTATTATTGTCTGGATTTGGGGATCGCTACATAAAAAGGAGGGGCACCATGAATAGAGAAAAAATTCGTGTTGTTCAGTACGGATGCGGCAAAATGTCAAAATACACGCTCCGTTATCTCTACAAAAAAGGTGCTGAAATTGTCGGTGCCATTGATAACAACCCAGAAATTGTCGGAATGGATGTAGGTCAATATTGTGGACTCGGGTTTGATCTAGGAGTAAAAATCTCAGACGATGCCGATAAAGTGCTTGATCAAACTGATCCACATATTGCAGTACTCACCTTGTTCAGCTTCATGAGTGATATGCAGCCTCATATTATGAAATGCGTTGAACGAGGTATTAATGTTGTCACCACGTGCGAAGAAGCTATCTATTCTTGGACTACTTCTCCTGAGATAACCAACGAAATTGATGCTCTTGCTAAGGAAACTGGTTGCACGGTCGTTGGTGCTGGTATGCAAGATATCTATTGGATAAATATGATTGGCGCTGTCGCTGGTGGCGTACACCGCATTGATCGAATCGAGGGTGCCACAAGCTACAATGTCGAAGATTACGGATTAGCACTTGCAAAAGCGCATGGATGCGGTTTGACTCCAGATGAATTCGAAGAACAAATTGCTCATCCTGAAACTCTTGAGCCTTCTTATGTTTGGAATTCAAACGAAGCATTAGTTAATTTGTTTGGTTGGTCTATTAAGTCACAAACCCAGAAGTGTGTTCCTTATATTTCCGATCATGATGTTTATTCAGAAACCCTTGGTGAAACTATTCCTGCAGGAAACTGCATTGGTATGAGCGCGGTTGTTACCACAGAAACCTTCCAAGGACCCATCATTGAAACTCAATGCATCGGCAAAGTATACGAACCACAAGATGGGGATATGTGTGACTGGAAAATACTTGGCGAACCTAATGTAATCTTTGGTTTAGAGAAGCCTGCCACCGTAGAGCACACCTGCGCTGATATAGTAAATCGTATTCCTACCGTCCTTGAAGCAGAGCCCGGCTATATAACGGTCGAAAAGCTTGCTCCCGTAGAGTATCTTTCCTACCCCATGCATCTTTATACCAACGGCGGCTGTGGTTGCGGAGGCGGATGTCACTGCCACTAAGCTAGGAAACTGATTTTACCGTTGCAAACTTATAAAGCTCCATACATTAAACTCAATAGCCTCCTCAAACGAGGAGGCTATTGTATAAACCTATCAAATATGAAAGGTGAGTCATTGGTTTCAGGAATACCTATGATAATCATCGATGTATTTCTTCTTTCAGCCGCATCTTTAATGTACCTTCTACTTTAAAAACGTCAGGATAATAAATGCGCACCTTTATAGCACTTGAACTGCCCCAAACATTTTGTATTGAAACTGAATCACTTGCAAATCAACTCTCAACGACTGTGCAAGGTAGATTCTTAAAACAAGATACCTATCACCTTACCCTTGCATTTCTTGGAGAAATAGACGAAGCAACCGCCCAAAAAGTTATCGAAATCCTAAACACAACCTTCGATAAATTCTGTGCAAACTTCCCCAGTTGTCAGAGCGGCATTGCTCTTAATGCAGTTGGTTTAGGAAAATTTGGAAAGTCGAATGATTCCACCTTGTTTTTAGAAATTCAACTTACCGAGGCACTTTCTGCTCTTTCGACCACCCTACGCGAAGAGCTCAAGGCACAAGGGGTGAATTTCGATCAAAAGAAATTTCGACCCCATATTACCCTTGCACGGCGAGCAAATCTCTCAAAAGGATCACTCAAAAACCTTGTATTTCCTGCACCCGACACTGCTACAAAGCTAACCTTCTTTAAAAGTACTCTCACTCCAAAGGGAGCTTTGTACAAACCACTTTATACCGTTGATTTAAAAATCAAACACTTCCCCAACACGCGCGGGAATGCATAAATCAGCCTGCCTATCAGATGAGGTCGGCTGCAAATTGACTATTACTAGATGCGAACCGCTAAAGAATTCCAAAAGCCCTGCAGCGGGATAAACCACCAGCGATGTTCCCGCAACTACCATCAAATCAGCACGTGAAATCTCTTTAATAGCAGCTTGAAGTACTTGTTGATTGAGGCCCTCTTCGTACAGCACAACATCAGGACGTACAATGCCACCACACTCAGGGCACCGTGGCACTCCGTTCAGAGAGGGATTAGATGCGCTGTCGTTCGTTTCTCTGACGAGTGCTTGTTTTCTTAGAGCAAGAAATACTTTGAACGTAAACTGCTTTCTGCAGGAGCAGCAATAGTTCTTTAACGAACTACCATGTAATTCAAATACATTTTTAGAGCCTGCTTTTTGATGAAGGCCATCAACATTTTGCGTAATTACAGCCGACAGAATTCCCTCCTGCTCAAGTTCCGCGAGTTTACGATGCGCTTGGTTAGGCTCTACATCAGGAAAGATCATGTGATTAAAGTAGAAGTCATAAAAGTCTGCAGGATGAGCCTCGAAAAAAGAATGAGACACAATCTGCTCTGGTGGAATTTGATAATCCTGCATAAATAGACCATCGGAACTACGAAAATCTGGAATACCGCTTTCCGTGGACACACCTGCACCGCCAAAGAACACCATGCCACCTTTTGGACATTTACGAATCCATGAGCGCAACGTTTCAATATCTTTATTAATAGTTTGAGCAGCGGACATACTTAGCTCCTAACGAAACAAACTCCTTGGCAAAACGCATAAAAGTCGGTACAAGAAAGATAAAAAGTTTATCCAACTGGTTTTAGTATACGGTTCCGATCAGAGATAACCAAAATGATTATTCTTTCAAATCTGCAACTTCACCCATATCGGGAAGCCATAGATCACCCGTATCAATAGGAGTTCCTATTCCTGCTTCTTGCTCAGCAAAACTAGAAGGAACTTGACCGCTCAATTGACCCCTAACACTTTCAGCACGCAAGTTGCAGAATTGAGCAAAACTATCTACTCCCACAAGAAATTCTTCATACGTGCAAAACTTCGTAGGATCCTGTTCTACGTAAGGAGCAATCATTTCTGCAGTTTCTCGTAGCTGATTTTCAAATAAACCACTTTCAAAATATCCTGCAATGAACTCATCGAATAGTTCGTAATACCGATTGAAGTTTTCAGGGACCATCATCACTTTATGATAGAGCGGACGTTCCATCATTATGTAGCCTGGAGCAGGCGTATCAATGGGATAATTAACATACTTTACTGGATCATTTTCTGCATTCGGCATTCCTAAGGTATAAGTTGCATATGCTAAGTTGTAGTCCCACGGTAGCGGACGAATTTTTCCATCTTCTTCATAGAGCAAATAATTATGCCCGGTATATCCCAAATAGCCATCAAGATTCACCGTAAATGTTTGCACCACAAAATACCTAATGGTTTCTTCAACCATTACCACTGAATCAAGTGAGTTTTCACTATTTTGACTTTCGATAGATAAACTTTTTGAAGCAGAACCCTCAGATGAAGTACCCTCAGATGAAAAACTTTCGAAAGACGAACTTTCAGAAGTCGATTTTTCTGATAGCTGACCCGATAATGACAACACTTTAAGAACTTCTATCAGGCGTTTTTTATCATCATCAGTAATATCTACTAACGCTTTTCTAAAAATATTGTCATACGATTCAGGATTATCATCAATGTAGCGCAAAGCGACATCGGCATTTTCATCTTCTAAGTATTTATAATCGGGCTTGTAAATTACTCCATGATCAATACCAAACTGCCGATCTAAAAACGCTTCTTCAGTTTCCTCAACCGCCAAATACAACCCCCACGGCTGTCCATTTACTTCTACCTGGACATAACTACACGCAGGCGAAGGAACTCCCATATATTCCATCATGTCGTAGGACATATAGTTTTTAAGATAGCTGTTATCTTGAAACGAAGAATCCAATGACAGCTTATCTAAGCCGTGATAGCTAGAACCCTTTTTGAAGTGGTCAAATTCAACTTTAAAACTATATCGCTCTAACCCATAATCCTTTACAAGAGAACGAGAATTATTACCCTTTACACGAATGCCTACACCTTCGAAGTTTTCCCCATCTACTTCAAGGGAGCAAACGGTATAAGCATCTTCAGAAGCTTCTTCAATAAACGTATCCCAGTCATCCATTTGAATGTTTATGGTATGAACACGCGAATCATCGAACAACCGAGCCATGTATTCAGGATTTGCACTAGTAGGAACTATACCAAGCTTAGGCCAAAACAGCGCAGCGAAAACAATGCCAATTCCTGTTAGCACCACCAATACAATACATACTATTTCAAAACGTTTCGAATGAAGCATTAACTAACTCTGCGTTTACTAACTACATCAACAAACTGTATGCATTACAGTAAGATGCCCCAATCATCTAACTAATCAACGGGTATAACTAGCCCATGTAATCGCCGTTATACGAAACAAGTGCAACATGATTTACACCTGACAGCTGAGAAAGATCGTTGACAAAGGAAGTTCTATCTTCCTTAAGGCGAATTTCGTAATTCAGTTCGATAGATCCGGGCAATACCGTTTTGCTTTTCAGTTTTAAAGCTCGTGCGTTACTGGAAACAAGCTTGCGCGTTTCTTCTTCAACTTCTTCATTATCGCAATGTAAAACCAAGATATAAGGATTTACGGGGTTTCTTCTTGTAGAAATAACCAGCATGACAATACCAATAAACAGACTTCCGAAAAAAGCAAGCATAAGCAATCCAGCAGCTAGCACAATACCAACCGCAATTGCCCAGAACAGAAACACGATATCCATCGCTTCTTTAACGGGTGTTCTAAAACGAACAATAGAAAGAGCACCTACCATACCAAGCGATAAAATCACGTTAGTTGATACCGCCAAAATTACCAGCGTAGTAATGAGCGTCATTAAAATTAGGCTTGCGCCAAAACTCGCCGAGTACATAACGCCGCTATAGGTTCTGCGATAAATCACATAAATAAAAAGGCCTAATACCAATGCAAGACCTAGCGCCAACGCAGCATCTATAAGCGACGTTGTAGTCATTCGTTCAAGAAAATCGGAAGTAAAAATGTCCTGGAAGGTCATGGCGTTCCTTTATCACTCTGTCTTGATACTACAATTCATTGATCTGGTTCATCGGTATAGTTCGTCTACCTACTTCTTACCTTGGTATGTTAATTAATCTAGCCTTCTACAAAATGCATACTTTGAATAAGCCCTAGCCTGCTGACCTAAAGGAGCCAAAGCTAACTGCACTACTTCGGGCAAAAACTCATCAAACTTAACTTCAACTACTACCGCTCCATCAGTAACGGGAACACGTCCTGAAAACGGCGTTAAAAAATCTATCGCATTTAAACTCGTTCTAAGACCTCGGTCAATTGTCACGCGTACATTGCCTGGAAAATAAGAAAAAGCTTCGCGTTCATATCGAACCACAACACGAGGACGCAACATATTTCCTTGAAGCTTCGAGTAAAAATCAACACAAACAGGATCATTCTTATCAAGCAAAAATCCGTATTCACCGTTAAGGATGTGACGGACGTCTTCAGTAGAAAGTTTTGCGCTTTGTTTTGAACATAATCCTTTGTATTTAATTTTTCGTTCAAGTTTTACAAAAGAAGTATCACTACCGTAATAGCGCAATCTGAACTTTTCACGTCTGTCTATGCCTTCGATTTTTTGACAAAGCGCCGAGTCGAACGGATCTTCAAAATACACACTCGTAACATAATAGCGGCCGTGTTCCCCCGCGTTTTTATCACGAGGGAACAGGCACACAAATCGCTTTGAGAGCATATCCGCCTGAGCTTCGTTTGCCAGATGCTTTAGCTCATGTCGATATTTTAGAACTGGCTTTTCAGAAACATACATGGCTTATATACAGGGACATCAATCGTTTGTTAAACCTATTGCCTACTCAAGAAACCTCATTGAACCTAATTAATAAACACCATTAAGTGTTTATTAATAATTTGAGTTTCCGTTACCAGAGTTACCATTACCCGAGTTACCACTATTGGAATTGCCATAATTGGAATTACCACTGTTGGAGTTACCACTATTGGAATTGCCGTAGTTGGAGTTTCCTCCATCACCTGTAGAAGGTGCTGGTGCGGGAGCAGGAGCCGCGGTAGATCCACCATAGGAAGAATTGTTGTAGCTAGAATTGCCGTAGTTAGTATTTCCGTAACTGGAATTACCGCCACCGCTCGATGCTGCTGGAGCTTGAGCTGCTTCCGCCGCAGCTGCCGCCTCTGCCGCTGCCTTTATTTCGCCGTAATCAGTAGCGCCATCATTTTCAGGACCGTAATCGCTATCACCATAATTGGTCCAACCATAGGCACTCTGACCAGCAACTGCTACATTTACGGGAACTTTCTGACCATCAGCATATTCGTAAACACCATACACAATGCCACTTAAGAAGTTTTCGGAAGGAACCCTTGATCCATCTTCAACTTCGATTGTAATTTGATTTCCATCAGCTTCAGCTTCTTCAACAATGTAGCCTGCATCTTTGATTTTTCCGATAATTGCCGTAACTACTTCATTGCACGACTTTCCCTCAAATTCTGCATCGTCAGTAATAAGATTACGGCCATCATCATTACGACCTTCTACGGCAACCACTTTGCCATCTTTGTCGTAAACAACAGCAATTTCAGGATTTACTTTAATTAAAAGGATTCCGCCTTCTTCGGGCATAGCCGTCTGTTGAGGCTGAAAATAGGCGCACCCGCACAAAAGCACACAAGCAACAACCATAGAAAGGATGGCAGTGAGTGTGAGGATGGACCCTTTGGCGTTCATGATCGTCTGGTTCATGACACACGCTCCAATCTGTCATTCATGCAGATTGAGAGCACATGCTTATCGAAACTTAGTCATGCCGACGGACAAGAGAAAAGCAAGCTCAAAATCTGCGGTATGGTTTTTCTACAGTTTAGATTACTTTGTTGCGTATTTAAAAAAGGACCAATGTATTTAACAATTTTAAAACATCATTTAGATTTATACGGGGTGGGTATAATCCCAGTTAATCATAAATAAACAAAGAGCCACTAAAAAGTGACTCTTTTAAAATCCTTGTAACTAAGTTTTACGGTATTTTACAAACCAGTCAATACCGCTTTATGATGCGTTGGTGCCGCAAAGCTTCGTTAACGTGCTTGAATATTGCAGCAGCTTCGTTATTCGTCACCCTACAGCATATGAGCGCGAAGTTCTTCGCCGCTCAAAGGAGAAAGATAAGCAGGAGCAATATCAAAAATAGTCTTGCAGCCGCGCTGTCCTTCTTGATTCATGCGATAAGCAGCACGTGCACAAGCTGCCAAAACACTGCCCGTAAATTCGGGATTAGAGTCAAGCTTTAAAGAAAATTCAATTACATGCTTGTTAGTGCCATCACCCGTTACACCCGTGCGGAAAACAGAACCACCGTGAGGAATACCCTTATGATCGCGGTCTAATTCTTCCTGAGAGATAAAAGTTACCGTAGTATCGTAATCGGCAAAGTAATTAGGCATTTCAATAATTGCCTTTTCAATCGCAGCTAAATCTGCACCCTGCTCTGCCACAACAAAGCATTCGCGCGTATGCTTTTCGCGAGTTGAAAGAGTTGGATTTTCGCCTGCACGAACTGCTTCAAGAGCAGCCTCAACAGGAACCGTATACTGGCGAGCATCTACTACACCAGGAATTCGACGAATAGCATCAGAGTGTCCCTGGGAAACACCACGACCCCAGAACGTATAATCATTTCCATCAGGCAAAATGCAGGTGCTATACAAACGTGCTACCGAGAACATACCCGGATCCCAGCCAACCGAAATAATACCGACCTTGCCACTTTCTTTAGCTGCCGCATCTACCGCTGCAAAATGCGAAGGGATGTTTGCATGCGTATCAAAAGAATCGACAACATTGAACAATTTAGCAGCTTCAGGTGTTTGCTGAGGCAAATCAGTTGCACTACCGCCGCACAAAACAAGTACGTCAACATCTTCAGTATGTTGCGCTAAATCAGAAGCAGAATATACTGGCACACCTTCCGTAAGGGGAGATAAAGAAGCGGGATCACGACGGGTAAACAATGCAACCAGTTCCATATCTTCATTTTTTTGAACGGCTAATTCGACACCTTTTCCAAGGTTGCCATAGCCTAAAATACCAATGCGGATTGACACCATATCCTCCTCGTACTATTTCATACACTCAACAACTTTTTAGTTTACTTCCTATTTGTTTCCAGTAGGGAAACAAATACCGCATAAAGTAAGATCTAATAAGGTTTTCTCGAAAAACAGGTAGATCCTCAAAACTATTCGTGGTCTTTCATTAGACCACGGCAATGAACATCAATAACAAAGGAATAATCACAAACGAAGAAATAGTAGATAAGATTGTTCCCTTCGCAGGTAAAACAGCATCTTTTCCATAGCTTGCGCAAAACATAGAACACATTGACCCGACAGGCAATGCAAACATCACCACAAAAATGCCCAAAAGAACCGGATCAGAAATAAACATCCTTAAAACAAGGTATGAAAGTGCCGGCGCAATAAGTTGACGAAGTAGTATAAAAGGATAAAGACGCCATTCACTAACTACTTCACGCAGGCTTTCTTGAGAAATAATCACACCGACAAGCATCATAGCTAAAGGCGCAGTTAATCCACCGATCGTAGAAAGTGATTCTTGCAAGAATGAAGGAAGCTGAACCTGCAAAAAAACCAAAATTAAAGCTAAAACAGCGGCAATAATAAGGGGGCTTAAAACGGCACGAAGCACTTGAGTCACTCTGTTGCTCTTCGAAGCATTAGCCTGATTATTGTATTTTGGTTGCTCTTCCTTATCGGAAACTAATATTCCTACTCCAATACTGTAAATAAGTGTGCTCGTTGCCATGATGAATACACTGCATAACAATGCAGCACTTTCACCATACAGAGCGCTTGCAACAGGTATTCCCACAAAACTCGTATTAGTTAACACACTCATAAAACAATACACAGAGCGCTGCGATTTCGGAACACGAAAAATTGCAATGAATAAGTAGGCAATTGCAAGCCATAAGAAAAACTCTCCTGCACCGAATGCCAACATCAGAGGAAGTTGCGGTCCTAGTAGTGCCACATCAACATTTCCTACTGAAGCAATAATCATGCAAGGAAGAGTGATATTAAGAAGCAGATCAGTGATTTTGGTTTTAGTGTGCGCATCTAAATAACCAAGCTTGGCGGCCAAAAAGCCCACCGCAGTTATAATCAATAATATGGTCATTTGAAAAATCGCATGACTAGCTTGGTCCATTGCAACCTCTTACTTCACAGAATTCATTCTCTATAAAGGAGTTTAAAAAATACGCCTCAAGCATTACAAATGCCTATACTTAATAAATGTTTATTCAATAGGTGCATACATAAAACCTTGATTGAACCCTATTTAGGAGTCCTATGAGTTTACCCAACGCTACTTCGCAAAAACCCATAAGAAAAGACCACCCCATGCGCAGAAAAAACCAACAGCTTCCTGATGAGATGTGTAGTTCGATTCTGAAGAAAGCACATACGGGTACTCTTGCCTTAATTGACGAAGATGATTTTCCCTATGCACTGCCTATAAACTACGCTTTTGAAAATGACACGCTCTACTTTCATTGCGCGCTTGAAGGGCACAAATTACAAGCGATACGTCACTGTAATAAGGCTTCATTTTGCGTGATAGACAAAGATGAAATTGTTCCAGAAAAATTCACTACTGCTTATAGAAGTGTCATTGTTTTTGGAGAAATACAAATCATAGAAGAGGTATCAACCAAAAGAAAAGCCCTTGAATTATTAGGACGAAAATATTCGCCCGGTTTAGAACAATCTCTTCAAGAAGAAATCAACCGTGCTTTCGATCGCACCTGTGTTATCGAACTTAAAATAAAACAAATGACTGGAAAGCAAGGAATAGAATTGACTAGAAGTAAAACTAATTAACTTAATCCTTGTACGCTTTATAATTGCTCCACCAATATACGTAAGGAGCCCCATGAAAATTACCCATGCTACTGTTTTGTACTTTACTGGTACTAATACCACTAAACGCTATGCGGAAACGTTTGCTGAAGCACTCCCCTATGAAACTGAAATTCAACCCATCCGCTTAGATAATCCCATAACCAAACATTTTGCCTCCAATGAACTTCTTGTTCTTGCAGGACCAGTATTTGGTGGCTATCTCCCACCATTTGTATGGGAACAACTTGAAACCGTAAGCGGCAACAACTCTCCAGCTGTATTACTTGCGGTTTATGGCGCACGTGATTACGACAACACTTTGTTAGAAATGGAAACCAACCTTGCCGAAAAAGGATTTGTAAGTATTGGTGCAGCCGCCTTAGTAGCTCGACACTCCATAGCTACCTACATTGCAACCGATAGACCAAACGAACAGGACCTTGAAGAAATAAGTGCCTTTGCAAAAACCATTGCAGCACGTCTGACGGATATGCCCTCTATTGAAGCAGCGCCAAAGTTTAGCTTTAAAGGTGTTTTGGACGGAAAGCGCCCGCACAATCCTGCACCTGAAGTAAATGAAAAATGTACCGAATGCGGAATATGCGCCATGGAGTGTCCTGTAGGTGCAATTCCAGAAGAAGCACCTAATACCACCGACAGCGAAACATGTATTGCATGTCTACGATGCGTGGAAATGTGTCCTTTTGAGGCGCGCTGCACTCCTGAGGCTGTTCTAGAAAAAGCAAAGGGCTTCCTGAGTAAAACTGCAAACCCAGAAAAGCCCAATGAGTTTTTCTAAAAACTAGCGTACACAGAAGTGTTTTTAGCACTCTTCTAAAAACACTTCTGGGCCTTCGCCAAACAACAGTTCATTCAATCGATTCAGAAGCACGAAATACAACACAGTCTTAGTAGATTCAATCATAGAAGTAAACGGCTGAGCCTCTTCAGAAGCAAGAGCAACAAGTAATGCTACAACTGGATACAACGAAGCGGTTTCTATTTGGTAGTCAGAGACAGACTTTTCTGGAGCTCCATTCAAGCAGTAGGCATCAAGAATCGCCTGATAGTTTTTGCACAAAGATTTGTTTTCGGCAAATTTGAAAATATCTTTCTTTGCGCACCTAAGAGCAGGTTCTACCTCACTCATTACCTTTCCCAAATACAGAGAAGATTCATCAAAGTCAAAATCATCCTGTGGCGCTTCAATAAGAGTAAATCCATATTCTGAAATAATTTGTACAGCTTTATCTGAAAATGCAAAACGATATGCACTAAGATGCGCTAGCTCAATTGAACCAGGAAATGAAGTAACCGGATGAAGCTTCTGCTCCGGGAAACCAAAATGTGCAACAAGTAACTCTACCACTTTGTCGAAATCTTCCGGATACCAGTTACTGCCGTAATATTCTTCGTCATCAATCGTCAAAGACCACTGATTTTCACCATAAAGAGAATTATCCCAGCGATGATACCAAGACAGAACTCCAAGCTTTTCTACCTCAGCAAAAAATGATGCAACCTCGTCATTCGAAACATTGAGGGATTTTTCTGCACTTGGAGTATGAAAAGACTCGATTTCCAGCAAGTAGTCATCTTCTTGCTTTGTAAGTGAAAACGAATCCCAAATAGGGTCTTGCTGCTCAATAGCAAGTTTAAACGTAGTAAACATAAGCCCCTCCTGCATATTCGGCGCATGTTGTGTAAACCTAATCCCCAAAAGAGTATACCGAATAGGTGACCATTTTGCTGAGTTCATGAGTTTGCACTTTTTTCATGATTGATGGTATTCTGTGCACTGTTGCAGACATTTAATGTGTTCCTCCAAAAACCATTAAAGCTTGCAGCAAATTATCATTCACCCCGCAAAGGCCCATATGCCAAGCCTTTGTTCAGGTTAGGAGATTGATCAGTGAAGTTCTAACGTCAATACCAAAGTACCTTTGGTTTTATTTCTTGTTGCGTGTTTGCCCACAAGGCTTTCTGTCACAAGTCCACGAAACTGGCACCTATCTTCTGGTGGTTTCTCTTTCTAAGGTACCCCCTGACGTTAATAAAAGGAGACTTCACATGACTCAGTCATCCATTCTTACTCTTACCCATATTTCATACACTTTTCCTGGCGCTTCAGCACCTACCATAGATCATGCCAGTGTTTCCTTTCCTAAAGGATGGACAGGTGTTATAGGAAATAATGGTTGTGGTAAAACCACCTTAGCTCGTCTAACATGTGGACTTCTAACGCCCGATTCTGGGCAAGTATCACCTCGCCTTTCCTACGCCTATTGCGAACAGGATGCTGGAATTCAGCCCGAACTACTTTTCGATTTCTCCTGTGACTACAACAAAGAAGCACAGAAATTGCGTTCACTTTTCAATATTGATGATGAAATGTTGTGGCGTTTTTCTGAACTAAGTGCAGGCGAACAGAAAAAGATTCAAATTGCTGTTGCCCTCTGGACAAACCCAGAGCTTCTTATATTAGATGAACCGACTAACCATGTAGATGCCGCCTGTCGAAACGAAATATCACATGTTCTGAGCACCTACAAAGGAACGGGACTTCTTATTTCACATGATCGCACTCTCTTAGACAATCTCGTAACCCAATGTCTGTGTTTCGAAAGCCGCAAAATTATTATGCGACCTGGAACCTATTCAGAAGTAAAACGCCAATCACAGCTTGAAATCATGAGCGCAACACGCGAAAAAGAAGCACAGAAAGCACGGATTCAAAAACTGCAGACTGAATATGCACAACGCTCACATAAAGCAGCGCAAACTGCAAAAAGAAGAAGCGCTAAAAATCTTGACAAGCACGACCGAGATGGACGAGCAAAAATTAAACTCGCAATTTATACGGGACAAGACGGTAAGGCAGGAGCACTTGCAGCGTCTATGGATGCCCGTTTAAAGAAGGAACAAGAAAAATTAGCAGCATTTCACATTGAAAAAGAATATCAAAGCACTCTTTGGGTCGAAAGCAAACCTTCGCCCCGAAAAACCCTGCTCTATCTTCCTGCACACCAGATACTTACCGCTCAAGGAAGACAGTTAACTATACCTACCATCTCGCTTGAAAACACAACACACCTAGGAATTCAGGGGCAAAACGGTATTGGTAAAACAACTCTGGTTGAGCAAATCGTCTCTCAGATCACCCAAGAGCAAGATAGAACTCCTCTGCAATTGCTCTATTTGCCTCAAGAGTTATCAAAAGAAAAGCGCGAACAAATCTTAACTACCATTCGCTCTTTACCTAAACAAGAGAAAGGAAAACTACTCTCAATAGTCGCTCAGCTAAATTCAGATCCCAAACGCATACTTGATGGCAATGAAACAAGCCCTGGCGAAGCACGTAAACTGTTTTTAGCGCTTGGTATACTGCAAGCACCTGAGTTAATAATCATGGATGAACCTACCAATCACCTTGATATTCACTCAATAGAAGCACTTGAGCAAGCACTTGCAAACTTTCCTGGTGCATTATTGCTAATAAGCCATGATGAAACCTTTATGGAAGCGACAACAAATGAAATTATTACCCTTACCTAAATACTTCAATTCATAAAACTTTTCACAATCTTGAAAGACATACCCTCTGCAACCACAAGCATTTACTAGGAGCTTTTATGAACTTCAAACAAGCACATCTTTCTGACTTGCCAGAATTTAAAGTCGGGCACGCTCAAAATCTCGATGCGGCTACAGGATGCACGGTCGTACTATCAGTTGAAGGTTCCACCTGCAGTGTTGATGTTAGAGGCGGAGGTCCTGCAACACGCGAAACCGACTTGTTGAAACCAGAAAACATGGTTGAAGCTATTCATGCAGTAGTACTAAGCGGCGGAAGTGCTTTTGGTCTAGAAGCTGCAACCGGCGTCATGCAAGAACTCGCCAACCGCAAAGTAGGGTTTGAGCTATGCGGGCTACGAGTACCTATTGTGGTAGGCGCTTGTTTGTTCGATTTACCCTACGGACAACCTGAACACCCCACTGCAAAAATGGGCGCAGAAGCCTGTTGTAGTGCCTTGGATAATTCCTGCAAATCCAAGCAACCCATGGAAGGGAATGTGGGAGCTGGCTGCGGAGCTACCATCGGAAAAATGCTTGATCCTCAACAAGCAACCAAATCAGGACTTGGCATTTATGGACTACGAGCACCAATCAATGAAGAAGAGGAGGTAGTGGTAGTCGCAATAGTTGCGGTTAATGCACTCGGCACCGTATGCACCCCAGAAGGTACCCCGCTTGCTGGACATGTAGACGAGAATGGGACTTTAATGGATCCTCTCGATCCAGTTTTACTATCAATGACTTCCTCTAAAGACGAATCAACTCCTAGTGATGAAAAAGAAAAAAGCATCTCTTCAAATAGTTCTCGCAACACGCAAAATTTCACAACTACATCGCCGTGCACAAATACCACCATTGGCGTAGTGCTTACCAACGCAAAATTAACTAAAGCTCAATGCCAAAAAGTCTCTTCTATTACTCACGATGCCTATGCTCGTGTCATCAAACCCGTCCACACCTCTGCTGACGGCGATACGATTTTTACCATGGCATCTGGAAAACAAGAAGCGAACTTTGATCTTGTTGCTATTATGGCAACAGAAGCGATGCAGCACGCAATCTTACGAGCAGTTACCCTCGCCACTCCCGCATGTGGACTTACCACTGCCAGCAAAATAAATCCAGAGATTTGCAGAGAAATAGCCCACTGAGACTCGGCAATTAATAGAGTGAGGCTCCTTGAAGCTGCTGCTTCTTTACTAATTCACCAAGCATCCAACCTACTACATTGACATCAAAATGATCAAAGATAGGAGGAAATGCTGGGTCCTCCAACGAAGTAAATTTTTCTAAATCTTCGGAAGTCAGCTCAAAATCAAACACATCGAAATTTTCTTCCATACGCTGCTTATGAACCGTCTTTGGGATCACTACCACACCTTTTTGCATTAAGGCACGCAATACTACCTGTCCTGGCTTTTTACCGTATTTCTCACCAATCTCAGAAAGAATTGGATTTGTGAAAATATTGTTTTTACCTTCCGCAAAGGGAGCCCAAGCCTCATGGACTACTCCAAGTTTATCCATATTGGCATGCGCCTCATCTTGCTGACGGAACGGATGGGTTTCTATTTGATTAACTGTCGGAGTAACTTCGGCCAGCATGCAAACATCGGTCAAACGCTCAGGGTAGAAATTCGATAAACCAATAGCCCGAATCTTTCCCTGCTTATAGGCTTCTTCCATCGCGCGGTAAGCCCCTGGATAATCCCCCATCGCTTGATGAAGAAGCATCAGGTCAACATAATCAGTTCCGAGCTTCTTTAACGTTTCATCAATAGACACACGTGCTCTTTCATAATTCATGTTGGAAACCCAAATTTTACTGGTAATAAAGATCTCTTCACGAGGAATGCCACTTTTTGCTACCGCGGCACCCACTCCCTCTTCATTTCCATACGCTTGCGCAGTATCAATTAGACGATAGCCAACCTCAAGAGCCTCTTTAACGCAGCGCTCGGTTTCCTCGGGAGGTGTTTGGAAAACACCATAGCCCAGCATGGGCATTTTTACTCCATTATTGAGTGTTACGTATTCCATAACCGTATTCCTTCTTTCGATTAATTGATTACGCTTGCTTGCTGTAGTCGTTATGGTTAAGCACGAAAGCTGGTGCTTCTTCTGAAACTACGTAATAGGCTTTTTGAGGCAAGCTGTTAATTGCCGCCATTTCTTCATCGGTCAATTCAAAATCAAATATATCTAGATTGTCTGCCATATGCTGCGGGTTAAGCGTTTTAGGGAAGATAACGTTTCCTTCCTGCAAGTGCCAACGCATAATAATCTGAGCGGTTGTTTTGCCGTACTTCTTTGCTAACTTAGCGAAAACAGGCTCATTAAGCAGGTTTGCATCACCATGTCCTAAGGGGTACCAACCCTCAAAAGTAATGTTTTGTGCTTTGAGCTGTTCTTTTAATTCATGCTGATTCCAGTAAGGATTGATCTCAACTTGAAGAACTGCAGGCTTAATTGTTGCAACATCTAAAATTTCCTGAATCTTGTGCATAGGAAAATTCGAAAGACCAATAGACTTTACCTTGCCTTCCTGTACAGCTTCCTCCATAGCCTTCCAGCCAGAAACGTATTCACCATACGGTTGGTGGAAAAGCATTAAGTCGAGATAATCCAACTGCATACGTTCAAGCGTTGCGTCAATATCTTTCTTGCACTGTTCGTATTCATAGCTTTGTGGGAACAGTTTCGAAGTAATAAAGAAATCTTCTCGTGCTATGCCAGATTCCTTTATAACTTTACCTACCGCAACTTCATTGAAGTACGCATTTGCCGTGTCAATATGACGATATCCCGTCTCAATAGCTTCAGGGAGATGCTGCTCAATCTCTACAGATGACATCATAAAGACGCCATAGCCAATTGCAGGAATATCCAAACCGTTATTCATAGTGAAATTGATCATAATAGCCTCTTTTCTTTAACGTTTTTCTAAGACTATTTTTCCAGGCAGAGACTATAAAGTACAATGCAATATAAGATATCTCTTATGCACAATGGTTATAAAGGGGAAAACGTATGAATTTTGAACAGCTACATCAATTCCTCTGTGTCGCGCAGCTTGGAACCGTAAGCGCAGCGTCTGAACAGCTCCATATTTCTCAGCCTGCGTTGAGCCGATCACTTGCACGATTAGAACAAGAATTAGGTATTCAGCTTTTCGATCGCAATGGACGAGCAATCTCTCTCAACCAAGCAGGAGCAACTGCCTTGGAATATGTTCGTAGCATTCTTCACGAGGAACGCCTGATGCGCATTGCGCTTAATGATTTAGCACACAGAGCAACCGCGCTCCATGTAGGCACTGTTGCACCCGCACCCCTCTGGCGCCTAACCGCATTGGCGGTCGAACGATTCCCAGATCAACTTCTGTCTTCTCACATCACCAAACAAGAAGATGTAGAACGCGGGGTGATGGATCAATTATTCGATCTTGGTATTTCTTATAAACCAATTACGTATCCCGCAATGCGTTGTTGTCATTTGATGGACGAACATCTTTCCGTTTCTATCCCTAATTCACATCCCTTAGCTAAGAAAACTTCTCTTAGCATCTCCGAATTAGATGGAGAAACGTTTTTGCTGTATGAAAACATAGGATTTTGGCGAGATTTGGTCGATAAAGCTCTTCCTCATTCAACCCTTATTATTCAGGAGGATTATTCCGTATTTCAACAACTAACCCAATCAAGCTCTGCTCTTTGTTTTGTTACTGATGCTGCCTATTTATCGAGAGAAATAGAAGGGCGCACCATTGTTCCTCTTACTGAAAAAGAAGCATGCGCCCATTTCTATCTCATCGTAAATGCCGAAGCATCCAATCAAGCTTCAGCATTATTTGATTGGGTTGAATCACACTCAAAAACAGGTAATTCATAATAATCAACTTATGATTTATTCTGCGATCGAGCCTAAAGAATGCGTGCACGTCTTACCATCCGACGTTCATATACTTCAAACCCTGGAGCGTAGAGTTCATCTATCAGCTCAAACCCTAGATGCTCATACATATGCTGCAATCTATCTGCGTAACACTCCAGATAACAATTAAGACCATGATCGTCAGCAAGAGCAAAAAGAGGGTCTAAAAGCTTACGCAAAGCGCCTGTTCCACGTGCTGAAGGATCAACCGCCCACGCATAAAAATAAATATGGTCATTGCCCTTCTCTAAATGTCGAGCCCAATCAAATTGTGAAATGGGCTCCATTTTGCGAGCTTGCTCATCAAGGAGCTTTAGCTCTTCATCCGTAGCAACTTCAGTTAAATGTTTACCCGTTTGCTCTTCAAGCTCAGAATGAGTGGTGCCCTTAAGCTCACTAAACCTATAAGCACCTGTTGCTGCCGTTAGATCTGGCAATGCATACACCCCTTCAAACGGTGCATGTACTTCTAAATCATCAAGAAAAACCGCATGCATCAGTTCTTCTTTTCGCTCCTTTGTTGTTTCCAAAGCATCTAACGCGGAAAGCCAAGTAATAAACCAGTTTTCTTCTAAGAATGAAGTGCCCATCATAACGGCAACATCCCGTAGAAGCTGTTCTTGATTCGGCCTGATCGTAACTAAACCTGGAATATTCATACTTGCCACCTTTTTGTACTGAAAAACTTAGGTCAAAGAAAGACTATACTGCACTTCTTGATAAGCTACCATTTTGGATACACTTTTCATGTTTTCGACGATTATCTTCCACTAACCCTAACAAAATGACACCAATACAGTCTCCTTATCGCGTATCAAAAATGCTCGGAGTATAAATAAACAAAAAGCAACGATTTTAGGAGGTCATACTAATATGGACTTCAAGAATATCGTAGTAGCAGGCGGAGGAGTTCTCGGAAGTCAAATTGCACTTCAATCCGCCTACAAAGGATTTGAGGTTACCATTTGGCTGAGAAGTGAGGCTTCTATCGAGCGTGCCACGCCAAAACTTCAGCGATTCCGCGATATCTATATTGCTACCCTAGAAGCAATGAAAACCAATCCTGCTGCTTATGCTCGGGGACTCGCCGATTCACCTCAAACTCCCGCAGAAAAACTTGATCAACTCAAAGAACAGGCAATTCATGCATTTGAGAGCCTAAAACTAACCACAAGCTATGAAGAAGCATTCTCTCATGCCGATTTAGTGATCGAAGCAATTGCTGAAGATCCTCAGCAGAAAATTGATTTCTATACGCAAGCTGCCCGTTTTCTTCCTGAACATGCAATTATTTGCACCAATTCATCTACTATGCTTCCCAGTATGTTTGCGTCATACACAGGTAGACCAGAAAAATACTTAGCACTTCACTTTGCTAACGAAATATGGCGCAACAATACCGCCGAAGTAATGGGACATGCAGGTACTGAGCAAAAGTATTACGATCAAGTTGTTGAATTCGCTGAGGCGATTGGTATGGTTCCTCTCTGTCTTAAGAAAGAACAACCAGGTTACATCCTCAATAGCATGTTAGTCCCCTTCCTTTCCTCAGCACAAATGCTTGCCGCAACAGGAGTAGCTGATATTGAGACCATCGATCAAACCTGGCGACTAGGAACGGGAGCTCCCCTTGGACCATTCCAAATTTTAGACATCGTCGGACTGACAACGGCATACAACATCATTGCAATGGATCCTGAAGTAAAAGACCCCGAATCAGTAAAAGGCAAAATTGCCACAATGCTAAAGTCTTATATCGATGAAGGTAAATTGGGCGTCAATGCAGGCGAAGGATTCTATTCATACCGATAGGAAATTCTATTCAGGAGATCCTATTCGTACCGATAGATCAAAACGAACTTACTTGATTTATTTTGAGCAATGCCACTAAACAAAAATTGCGTCGCAGAAAACCTGCGGCGCAATTTTTTTAAACTCAAAAGGTAGATGTTAGCTAAACGACACCAAGCGCTTATTTATGCACGTGCCAGGCCATCAACAGACAACACAACGCCCGTCACATAGCTAGCAAGATCAGAAGCTAAGAATAGATATGCATTTGCAATATCTTCCGGTTCGCCCATACGTCCAAGCGGAATCGTAGCAATAAGAGGTTTAATCATTTCTTCAGGTAATGCGTCTACCATATCGGTATGGGTAATGCCTGGTGCAACCGCATTAACACGAATGTTATCAGGAGCCAATTCGCGACCTAAAGACTTAGTGAGACCATTGATTGCAAATTTTGACGTAGGATACGCGCATCCAGAAGGCTGCCCATAAATACTTACCATAGAGGAAGTATTAATAATGACCCCGCCCCCTTGTTCCTTCATGATCGGAGCAACGGCACGACAGCATAAAAATGCCGCATTCACATTGAGTTCCATGGTTTTCTTGAAAGCCTCAGGATCATATTCATAGATTGATTCACGTGCTGAAACGCCCGCATTGTTGCCTAAAATATCAATGGAGCCAAAAGCCTCTTTAACTTTGTTAAATTCAGCAGTAATAGAATCAAAATCAGAAAGATCAGGAGTAATACCCATTACAGGATAATCGGGATTTTCCTCACGAAGTTTTGCCAGTGCCTTATCGACGGTCTCTTGGCGCGACCCACATAAAGCAACCTTTGCACCATTCTCAAGATAGGTTTTCACAATGGCAAAACCGATTCCACGTGTACCGCCAGTAACAATTGCGGTTTTTCCTTCGAGTAGGTTCAAATTCATAGAAACCCCTTTCAACAAAAAGTTGAGCTTTCTACGAGTCTAGGCTAACCTCCAAGCACTTCTTTGATAAGTGAACTTATACTAGGCGAATGCAACAAATTCAAACCCGAAAGACCAAATAATCTCAATGAAGCAAATCGACCCTATAAAACAAAACTACAAATTATCGCAACGTTTTTATAGTTTCTCTTTAGCAAACTATCCTGAAACAAAACCCTATAACAAGTTTTTACGGATCTTTTTCGCACTGCTTCTTTCTCTTTGCGTGCTTCCCTTTTCAGGATGCACTGAGCATCGAGACTATGGCCAATACGACTCCTCTACCACCCAAACATCCAGTCAAACACCGAGCGATTCAAATCCTGAAACCTCAGACGCCAGTGACGAAACAATTTCTGTTGACGCAGACGGTGAAGTAAAGCTCTCAGAGATTCCCGACTATTCAGGTGAACCCTATATCGAAGTCAACGATAATGAGCCCACCTTTACTGAACAAGACAAAGAATCTTCTTCATTTGAAACGTATGCTCCGCGCGATTATGAGGGACGATGCGGAACAGCTTTCGCTCTCGTAAGCCATGACACCATGCCTACCGAAGAAAGAGAAAACATTAGTGAAGTAAAGCCTACGGGCTGGCAAAGTGTTACCTATGACATCGTAGAAGGCGGCAGTCTTTATAACCGTTGTCATCTTATTGGGTTTCAGCTTACGGGAGAAAACGCTAACTGGGAAAATCTCATCACCGGAACTCGCTATTTAAATACTGAAGGAATGCTCCCTTTTGAAAACCAAATTGATGATTATATCGATGAGACTGGCAATCATGTTCTTTACCGTGTAACTCCCATTTACAAAGAGGACGAATTGCTAGCGCGTGGAGTTCAAATGGAAGCTCTCTCTATTGAGGACGAAGGCGCAGGCATCAGCTTCAATGTTTATTGTTACAACGTACAACCAGGTATAGAAATAGATTATCAAACTGGAAACAACTGGGAGAGCAACACGACCTCGACCAATACCGATACCGCTACACAAACTGAAACTACCTATATTCTTAACACCAACTCAAAACGATTTCATCACCCAAGCTGTAGCTCAGTTGAATCTATGTCAAGCCATAACAGAAAAGATTTCAAAGGATCTCGTGAAACACTCATCTCTGAGGGATATCAACCTTGTGGGCAATGCAATCCCTAAACTTTTCTCATAAACCGTTTTATGCAGTTTTAGTATTACTACCCATGTTTAGAATGCATAACAATAATCCCAGTTCGTCCTTATAGTTTCGCTACAATAAAAGTAAGCTAAATAAAGAGGGAGGTATCTTATGGCAGAATTAATTACCCCTGGATCTGGCGGAAACCACTATATTCCCTACGAAGAACGCACTGGCAAAGAATCGGTAGTCTACTTTACGCGCGATCTTTCAGCTGAAGGATTAAAGAAGATCTTCGAACGAGTAAACAGTCCTTTAATAGGAAAAGTTGCAATCAAACTGCATACCGGCGAGCAACATGGACCAAATATTATTCCACGTCCTTGGGTTAAAGACCTAATCAACGCCGATCTGCCTGACGCAACCATTATCGAAACGAACACCTACTATGAAGGAGATCGCTATACAACTGAGCAACATCGCGAAACCCTCAAGGTTAACGGTTGGGATTTTTGTCCAGTAGATATCATAGACGAAGACGGCATAGTAAACCTTCCTGTTAAAAACGGAAAATGGTTCACCTATATGGCAATGGGTAAAACTATCGTCGATTACGATTCACTTTTAGTTCTCACCCACTTTAAAGGCCATGCTAAAGGTGGATTTGGAGGATCCGCAAAGAATATCGGAATTGGATGTGCTGATGGTCGTGTTGGAAAAGCAATGATACATACCACACCCAGCTCTGATGATATGTGGGATATTTCTGACGAAGAATTCATGGAGCGCATGATGGAATCAGCCAAGGCTGTTGTGGATCATTTTGGTGACCATATTACCTTCGTTAATGTGATGCGCAATATGTCTGTCTCGTGCGACTGCGAAGGCACCGCTGCAGAGCCCGTCGTAACACCGAACGTTGGCATCTTAGCTTCAACTGACATCTGCGCGATTGATACCGCTTGCGTAGACTTGGTTTACTCAATGAAGGAAGATGATCGTAAGGCCTTGGTAGAACGCATGGAAAGTCGTCATGGATTAAGACAGCTTTCCTATATGAACGAACTTGGCATGGGTAATGTGCGCTATAAATTGATTGATATCGACAACGGCGATACCGTTATCTCAGCTAAAGAAGCAGTTGCTAACGTAGTGCCTTTCGAGGGTTAAGCTTATTAGCTTTACTCTCAAAAAAGCGAAGCATTATTTAAGGGGATATTGATATTAATCAATATCCCCTTTCTATAACCCTAAAAGAAATTTAGAGAAAACTATGTATCGTTACTGAATAGCTGCATGAATTTCCTGCAACGACCGAACACCAGAACCTTCATTCTCCTTAGATTCTTTAACTCCCATTGCAGTTACATAAGCAGCTGCAAGAGTGGTCATATAAGGAACATGATTCTTAATAGCAGATTTTCGAATATAGCTATCGTCTTCATGGCTTTCAGTGCTTGAAGCTGGAGTATTAACTACGATCGCGATTTCTCCATTAGCGAGAGCATCAAGAATATTAGGACGTCCTTCTCCAAGCTTATTAATATGCTCTGCCTTAATACCAGCTTCATTCAAAAGTTCGCAAGTGCCCTTCGTTGCAACAACTGCAAACCCTGCATCAACAAATGCCTGAACAACCTTTGCTGCTTCATCCTTATCTCGATCACTGACGCTCATCAAAACGGTACCTTCGGAAGGAATAGCAGTCTGTGTTGCCTCCTGAGCTTTCAAGAAAGCTTCACCCACGGTGCTTGCCAGTCCAAGTACTTCGCCCGTAGATCGCATCTCAGGTCCCAAAACAGGGTCAACTTCAGGGAACATATTGAAGGGGAATACTGCTTCTTTCACGCCAAAATGCGAAAAGGTCCTCTCGTGTAAATCTGCAACAGGAGAAGGACGGCCAGTAAATTCGCTCGTAATAACATCAGTGGCCACTTGCACCATCTGAATATTGCAAACCTTTGAAACCAAAGGAACCGTACGAGAAGCACGTGGATTTGCTTCCAGAACATATACCGTACCGTTTTCGATTGCATACTGGATATTCATTAGACCACAAACATGCATTGCTTCTGCAATTTTACGCGTGTAATCCTTAATGGTCTCAAGGTGTTGAACATCGATATTGACCGAGGGAAGAATGCAAGCAGAGTCACCCGAATGGATACCTGCTAATTCAATATGCTCCATAACTGCAGGAACAAACGCATGCATTCCATCACAAATTGCATCCGCCTCGCACTCAAGAGCATGCTGTAAGAAGCGATCGATAAGGATAGGCCTATCAGGTGTTACTCCAATTGCTGCTGCCATGTAATTCGACAGAGCATCATCGTCATACACCACTTCCATGCCACGACCACCCAGCACGTAGCTTGGACGAACCATGACAGGATAACCAATCTTATGAGCAGTATCGAGGGCTTCATCCACGGTTACTGCCATACCCGCTTCTGGCATAGGAATACCAAGTTTGTCCATAACCTCGCGGAAACGATCACGATCTTCTGCAAGATCAATAATCTCTGGACTGGTTCCTAGGATCTTTACTCCTGCACGCTCAAGTTGACTTGCCAAATTCAAAGGCGTCTGACCACCAAATTGAGCAATAACTCCTAAAGGCTTTTCCTTCTCGTAAATGCTCAAAACATCTTCAGCAGTGAGAGGCTCAAAATATAGTTTGTCTGAAGTATCGTAATCGGTAGAAACCGTTTCGGGATTACAGTTGACAATAATCGTTTCAAAGCCCAGCTTTTTAAGAGCAAGAGCGGCATGAACACAGCAGTAGTCAAATTCAATGCCCTGCCCAATACGATTTGGACCGCCACCTAAGATCATTATTTTGCGATTCTCTGATGCGGTGGAATGATCGGGAGCATTGTAAGTTGAATAATAATATGCGCTATCTTGCGTACCGCTTACATGAACCCCTTCCCAAGCTTCAGTTACTCCAAGACTCAGACGATAGGCACGAACATCATCTTCAGGAATGGCAAGAAGTTGACCCAGATATCGATCTGAAAAGCCATCCTTTTTCGCCGTAATAAACTGATCTTCTGGTAGCTGATCACCAGGATGCTCAGAAGCATAAGCAAGGATTTCCTGCTCTTCGTCTACCAATTCCTTCATTTCTTGAATGAAGTGAACCTTGATCTTAGTAAGCTCATGCAACTGTTCAACGGTTGCGCCTTTTCTTAGCGCCTCATACATAATGAACTGGCGTTCCGAAGTAGGCTCTTGAAGCATTTGGATAAGATCGTCCAACGATTTTTCGTGGAAATCCTTTACAAACCCTAAACCATAACGATCTTTTTCAAGGGAGCGAACAGCCTTTTGAAATGCTTCTTTGTAAGTTTTTCCAATAGACATTACCTCGCCCACTGCACGCATCTGGGTACCGAGCTTATCTTCTACACCCTTGAACTTTTCGAAAGCCCAACGAGCAAACTTCAGTACCACATAGTCGCCACCGGGAACGTATTTATCGAGCGTGCCATGCTTTCCGCAAGGAATTTCATCAAGTGTTAATCCTGTTGCCAGCATTGCAGAAACAAAAGCAATCGGGAAACCAGTTGCTTTTGACGCAAGCGCAGAGGAACGACTCGTACGTGGGTTTATCTCAATGATAATATCTCGATCAGTCTTTGGATCATGGGCCCACTGAACATTACAGCCACCAATTACCTCGACTTTATCGACAATTTTATAGCTTTTCTCCTGCAGACGATCGATAGTTTCCTGCGCAATAGTTTGCATAGGAGCAGCACAGAAAGAATCGCCCGTATGGACACCCATTGGATCGATATTTTCAATCGTGCAAACCGTAATCATTTGGCCCTTCGCATCGCGAACAACCTCAAATTCCAGCTCTTCCCAACCGAGCACGCTTTCTTCAACCAAGACCTCGGTAACAGGGGAAGCTGCCAAGCCACGTGCTACAACCGTGCGTAATTCGTCGACATTATATACAAGACCGCCGCCTGTACCACCCATGGTATAAGCAGGACGTAAAACACAGGGATAACCAAGGCGAGAAGCGATTTCTACCGCTTCCTCTACTGTATGAGAAACCTCAGAGCGAGCCATTTCGATACCGAGCTCAGCCATAGTATCTTTGAAAGCCTGACGATCTTCACCGCGCTCAATGGCATCAACCTGAACACCTATAACCTTGACGCCATACTTATCTAACACACCAAGCTTCGATAGCTCAGCACAAAGATTGAGTGCAGACTGACCACCAAGGTTTGGCAACAAAGCATCAGGACGTTCTTTGGCAATAATTGCCTCAATCCGTTTAGCGTTAAGAGGCTCAATATAAGTAACATCAGCAGTACCAGGATCGGTCATGATTGTAGCTGGGTTGGAATTTACCAGAACAATTTCGTATCCCAACTGTCGCAGCGCTTTACATGCCTGAGTACCCGAATAATCAAATTCGCATGCCTGTCCAATAATGATAGGACCAGAACCAATAATAAGAATCTTATGAACGTCGGTTCGCTTACCCATGCGACGTCCTTCCTGATCGAAATACGAACAATACACTAATGAACTATTTTACTCGTTCAATAGCATTGATTGGACTTTATCTTTGGGTTTGTATGATTTAGTTTTTGCTCAATACCGAATCGTAAAACAACAAAAAAGACTTAGCGCTTATTTTCTTCTAAACGCAAGCGAAGATATGAAATGAGAGGCTCGAGATATTCTCGTTTAGTGCCGTCAAAACCTCTTTGCATTTCCTTTAGCGCTACAAGATCGCGATCCTTTGAATTTTTATCCTTTTTCATCATATGAAAATAGATTTTCATTGCTACCTTGTCGAAAGCGCCCAGTTTATCAAAACGAAAACCACCCTGTGCATAAAAATGAACGAGATTGGGATATTTCTCTTTAGGGAAACTATTGCAAAATGCTTGCTCATGCTCACTTTCAGGCCATTCTTCGCAAGGCATAGGAGTTGCTCCTACACCAAGGACGACAAATTTTTCTTCGGGGTATATTTCGAGTTGTTTTTGTAACCAAGCAGCTTTTGTAAGACCTGCAGCATGATACCAAGTACAAAACACCACAAGGTCCGCCTCAGAAATAGTAAGAGAATCAACTTGCTTCAAAGGAATTGCGGTAATTCCAAATTCATCCGCAAGCCATTCGGCATAACGCTTCGTGTGTCCCGTTTGAGAACAGTAAACAATAGCAAGTTTCATTTGAGATCTTTTCCAAGAAGTAAATGGTTAAAATGGTTTTTCCATCATCACAGAAAAACAAACAAACTTGCTACGTAATTCCCTTAACTCTTTGTTAATTTAAATGAGAACAGACCTAGTGCTTTCAAAAGAAGTGGTTAAACACTAGCGATTAAATAAACCGCCTAATAAATCTCCAACACCAGGAATAGCGTCGGTTATATCGCTCACATTCCCCTGAAGCCCATCAATTACGCCATTCAAACCCTCTTGCACTTGATCAACCGAACCTTGTGCAACATCCTCAAATCCCGTAACGGCTTCTTGGGCAAATCCCTCAGCTCCAGAGCTTAGCTCTTCTGCAGCACCCACAAAATCACCTGCAGCACTATCAGCAATACCCGAAATAGTATCCTGAGCTCCTGAAATAGCTTCTTCCGCGCCAGCGCTTAATTCTTCAGCGTTTCCTGCAATATCCTGGAACTCTGACAAGGCATTCCCTAAAGTCTCATCCAAAGAAGTAGATTCAGCAGCCTTTGAAAGAGCATCTGAAAGAGCTCCTCCCGCTAAATTGTCTAACGAACCAAATAAGTCCTGTAGCGGCATAACTGCCCCCTTACCTCGAATAACCTTTATTTACCTAACTATAAGCCAATACAGTTTTGAACTGCACATTTTCCTACTAAAGGCTTTGAAAATTTGTAGTGGTAATTATTCATTCCCTCGCGTTCGTAAAACTTGTGGGCTTTTTCTCTAAGCTGATTACATGCCACCTCTATTTGTATACAGCCGGAATTTCGAGCGTGCAAGCATGCTTGATCGATTAACAATTTACCGATACCTTCACTTCGAACCGACTTATCAACGGCACATTCCATAATCTCAGCAATGCAAGCAGCGTGATGAAGCTGATTCTCATAACGAATATTGATCATACCGAGAACCTTGCCTGCACGCTCGTATACCAGGCATTCATAACGAGGATTAGCTACCTGTTTGAGATACATGCAACGAAAGGGCTTGTAGGGCAATTCTGTTTCTTCCATATCGCAAATCAAATCATAAATTGCCTGGCAGTCTACGCTTGTGCCTTCACGAATAAGGTAATCCATTTCGTCCTTCGCTTTCATAGCTACACCTCTTCTTGTGCCAGTAATTACCCATATAAAGCTTATCTGACACCGAACGTACAAGAAACGGTAACCCTTTTACGTTTAATAACAGTAAGAAACATGTAAAGATTTTGTTATACTGCGCAAATTCGCCCATCCTATCTAAAGATAAGATGGGCGTTTGTTACTCAAGCTTTTATTCGCTCTTAATATTCAAAATACGGGGTTATAGGCAGAAAAACGTTTAGAGAACCTCTTTTAAGTACATCCCCGTAATACTTTTTTCACATTCACACACTTCTTCGGGAACACCTGCGCATACTACGGTTCCGCCCTCTTCTCCTCCACCTGGACCCATATCAATTAGGTAATCGGCATTCGCAATAACATCCAAATCATGTTCAATTACCAATACCGTAGCTCCCTTAGTAAGAAGGCGCTCAAGAACTTTTAAAAGCACCTCAACATCAAGCGGGTGCAATCCGATAGTTGGTTCATCAAACACAAATACCGAAGCATCTTGCCTCTTATTAAGCTCACTTGCCAGTTTTAAGCGTTGCGCTTCTCCCCCAGAAAGAGCAGGTGTTGCTTCCCCTAGCGTTAAATAACCAAGTCCTAAATCCTGAAGTACTTGAAGCTTTGCTGAAACACGCTTAAGTCCTTTCGTTGCACGAAGCGCCTCATCAACCGTTAAAGAGAGAATCTCTGGAAGCGAATAGGCATTAAGAGATAAATCAGAAAGCTGCTCTGAAACGGGAGCGCTTTCTTCAAAAGTTGAGTCTTCCACAAAGCGTTTAATGCGATAGGCAGCCTGTCCATAACGTGAACCCTGACAATCAGGACAAGGAATATCGACATCGGGCAAAAACTGAACATCGAGTGAAATCTGACCCGTACCATCGCACGTTGAACAACGAAGTAATCCTGTATTGTACGAGAAGGCACTTGCTTTCAAACCTTGTTCTTTTGCCTCTGGCAAGCTGGCAAACGCCTTTCGTAAATCATCTAAAACACCTGAATAGGTAGCGACCGTAGAACGCACATTAGTACCAATAGGGTTAGCGTCAATTACTTGCACTCGCTCAATATGATCAGCATGTATTTCACGAATATGCGCTGGAGTTTTCTTATCGACATCAGTGATTGCCTTTAAAGCAGGGATGAGGCTTTCTAGAACAAGTGTGGTTTTACCAGAACCAGAAACACCGGTTACTACCGTTAACTTCCCCTTCGGAATATGCACTTCAAGGGGTTTTACCGTATGAATCCTATCGGTCCTTAGATATATCTCCCCCTCGTCAAACAAATGAATTGTTTCGCTGCGCTTACGAACGCGAACCTGCTCTTTACCTGTTATAAAAGGAGCCGTGCAGGATGAGGGGTTCGCTAAAACCTCCTGCAACGAACCCTGCGCAATAATTTCTCCTCCCTGCGCACCCGAGCGAGGACCTAACTCAATAAGGTGATCCACCTGCTTAAGCACCTGGATATCGTGATCAACCACAACAACCGAATTACCATCACGTAACAAGTCACCCATTACCCCAAGTAAGCCAGTCACATTTGAAGGATGCAAGCCAATAGAGGGCTCATCGAGGACATACAATACGCCTGTTGTTCGATTTCGTACCGCACGCGCCAACTGCACCCTTTGACGCTCACCTGTTGAAAGCGTAGAGCTAGCGCGATCAAGCGTTAAATATCCCAGCCCAAGCTGAAGTAAACGCTCCATAGGTTCTATCATCTCATCAACAATAGTTTGAGCCATTGCCCGCACGGACTCAGGACTAATTTCGGGAACCCTTTTTACCCACTCAAACAAATCAATCAAAGAAAATTTTGATATATCAGCGATGCTCATTCCATCAATAAAAACTGAACGAACCGAGCAAGAAAAACGAGTACCTTCGCAATCTGGGCAGGTTGTCTCTGTAAGAAATTTAGCCACCCGTTTTAACCCTTTTTCGTCATGAACCTTAGAAAGTGCATTTTCTACGGTATACACAGCATTGTAATAAGTGAAATCAAGCTCAGCGAAGTTATCACCCTTTTTCGCTTTATATAAGATATGCTTCTTTTCTGCTGGACCGTGAAAGACTATTTCCCTCTCTTGTTCGGTTAATTCCGAAAAGGGGACATCAGTACGTACTCCCATTTCCCTGCAAACTTGCTTCATTAAATCCCACATAAGGGTTCCCCAAGGTAAAACTGCACCCTCATCAATGGAAAGAGATTCATCGGGAACTAAAGAAGCCTCATTGACCTTTCGTACTACACCCGTACCACCACAAGTCTCGCAAGCGCCCGCGCTGTTAAATGCCATGTCTTCGGCGCCTTTGCCATAAAATTCAACACCGCACTCAGGGCAAATAAAAGGCTGCTCTAGAGCGACATTCATTCCTGGAGGTACACGATGCCCTTTCGGACAGCAATGGCTTCCCACTCGAGAAAAGAGCAAACGTAAAATATTCAATAATTCCGTAGAAGTCCCAAAAGTAGAATGAACACCAGGAACACCAGGACGTTGCCTAAGCGCAAGCGCTGCGGGAACATGAAGCACCTCATCAACTTGAGATCGTCCGCTTTGTGTTATTCGTCGTCGCGTATAGGTTGACAATGCATCCAAATAGCGTCTTGAACCTTCAGCGTAGAGCGTGCCAAGAGCAAGAGAGCTTTTCCCAGAACCAGAAACACCTGCTATCCCTACAAGTTTATGAAGGGGAACTTTAACTGATATATTTTTTAGATTGTGAGTACGCGCTCCCCGCACCTCAATACACTGTGGTTCCTGAAATTCACTGGCATTTGTTGCCATAGCATCATTTGAGAACATCATCGCACCATCCTTATCTTTATAAAGGATAACGCTTAGATACTATAGGCCCATAAATTCTGACACTGGTTTAAAATTGTTTCGAGTTCCCAGGTCATCGACGAACGCACTTCGCTATTAGGATCATGCACCACGATACGTCCATCTTCTGTCATCCCTGATAAAACAATGAAATGACCCGTGGTAGTAAAATCTCCTGGTCCCATGATACAAATAATTGGATGTCCCGCTGCTAACTCGTTTCGTACTCTGTTTGGATCAGCTGGTAATTGTTCTGAGGTAAGACCGAGCTGAGATGCTCCTTCGCTCATAAAGCTCCATGCCGTAGCTCCATCAACCGCATAACCTTCTCGCTGGGCAAAATTACCCATAGCTACCGGATCAAATTGATCGGATCCGGTTAAATAGATATACACCATTGCTAAACTGGTCGGACCACAACCGTTTTCCGCCATTGTTCCACCCGAATATGATTTCTCTGACCATTGAGAATCAATTTGATATAAATAGGGCATTTCTCCTTTATGCCACTCACTTCGAGGAGTGCTGGTAGGCGCAATTAAATCTTTGGTCATTAAAGATGCTGGTACCGCCTGGCACAGCACAATTATCACAAGAAGCAAAATACCAACGATCGCAAGTATACGCAGGCGCCTTCTTTTCTTACGTCTTTTCTCAGAAGAAAAAATAATGTTATTCGACGAATATCTTTGTGCTCGTGAATACGACTCATAAAGCCGACGGTTTGCTTGTTGCTGCTCAGCAGTATAAGGATCCACTGGTTTTCGATAAGCAAGAGATTCATAGTAGTGATAAGAGCTCATTTTGATAGCCTTTCTCTCGGTCTACCAAAACACTATTTCCAACTCGCCTTAAAAGTCCCTTGAGTAAAATCAACAACTTACTTAAGAAGGCTTAAGATTTCCTTAAGAATCTCATTTGTTAATCAGAACAGCTGAGGAGATCTTTACAATTACTTCCATGAATAAACCTGCAAACATATTGGTAGTAGATGATGAACTGGCCATTGCAAGCTTAGTCGCAACGCTTCTTTCACAAGAAGGAATGACGGTTACTACGTGTACTTCTGGCGAAGAAGCACTCGAAGCTTTTCATGCCAACACGTTTGATTTAGTCATTCTTGATATCATGATGCCTGGAATAGATGGATTTGAGTTATGCCGCAAACTTAGAGAAACCAGTTCAATTCCTATCATTTTCCTTTCCGCAAAAGACGAAGAGACCGATAAGGTTATTGGCTTCATGCTAGGAGCAGATGACTACGTATCAAAGCCTTTTAAATCACGAGAATTAATTGCTCGTGTTAAGGCGCGTCTACGCAGAACACGCACACTCGATTCCGTAGAAACAAGTCATATTCTTTCTGCTCGCGGGATTTTACTCGATACCTCTTCCCACGAGGCAACTCTACATGATCAGCCACTTCATCTCACACCAAAAGAATTTGCAATTTTATCCTTGCTCTTAAAAGCAAAAGGGCAACCTGTTTCCACTAAAAAATTATTTGAAGATGTTTGGGAAACCCCTTACAACGCCTCCGATGCCAATACCGTAATGGTGCACATCCGTCACCTCCGCAAAAAGCTAGCAGATATCGACTCATCGGAAACCTTCATTGATACCGCATGGGGCGTTGGCTACAAGATCACCTTATAAAATCGAAAGTACAATGAAAAGTTACATGGACATTAAAAACCAACCGAAAAGCCCCCAGGCACGCATTTTACGCGGCATTCTTTTTAGAAAAACACTTCTTTATCTCCTGCTTTACACAGCATGTTTTGCCCTTCTGGCAATATGGGCAAACAGTGCTTTAGTTCCCCAAATTGCCAATACCATCGCAGATAGAACATCAGAGTGGCTCTATTACAATCCTGAACAATACGATGCCTTTATGCAGAACGCAACTCCCGAACAACTGTACAACTTGCAAGTGTATTCTGGCACCACCGAAGATGGAACTACGCAATATGCGCTGCGCGATTTAACGATCTATAACACTCTAAGCTCTTTTAAAATCCCTACAGCACTCTGTCTCTTCTTTCTTGGTGCTTTAGGTATTGCCTTCATTATGCTCAATAAGTCGTTACAGTATTTTGATACCCTGTCTTATTCAGTTGCTAAACTCTTGACCGACAAAGACCCCAACGTAGACCTTCCAGAAGATCTTTCGATTGTTAGAAGCGAATTAACCACGCTAAAAAAGAATTCACTTGCCGCTGAGCAACATGCTCTGGACGCCGAGAAGCGAAAAAACGAACTGGTAGCGTATTTAGCACACGATATCAGAACTCCCCTCACGTCAATTCTGGGTTACTTATCTTTGCTGAAAGAACCCGAAACTTTACCCAATCCCGAGCGTAAACACTATGCTGAAATTGCCCTCAATAAAGCAGAGCATCTTGAAGAACTAATTGAGGAACTGTTCGAGATAACACGCTACAATCTGCAATCAATTCCTCTCGAACGGGAAAATTTTAACGTTGAACTATTCTGTCAGCAAATCGCAGACGATTTTTATCCCGAAGCAAAACAAAAAAATGTCACTATCGAAGTCTGTGTAACAAACCCAAGCGATACCACAGCAGATACTTCACAAAACAAATCCTTAAGCACTAGCTCAACCGAAAATAGTGAAAAACTTAACAACCATTCCTCTGACAACCTCGTTATATTCGCTGACCCAGAAAAACTAGCTCGAGCAGCATCCAATGTTTTACGTAATGCCCTCGCTTATGCAGAACCCAAAAGCATTATTAAACTTGAGATAATCCAAGCACCAAAAGGTACCATCATCGCGATTCAAAACAAAGGCAAGGAAATATCTCCCACTCATCTTCAAAGTATTTTTGAAAAATTTTTCCGAGAGGATAGTTCAAGAAACTCTAAGCAAGGGGGTGCTGGCCTAGGACTGGCGATCGCAAAAGAAATAATGCTCGCCCACGGCGGAGATATTACCGCCACGAGCGAGCAAGGAATTACTACCTTTAGACTGTTTATTCCGAAAGTATAAGTTCCTACAATATTCCTTTAAAACGCAGATAAATAAATTGCTTTCATATCTTTTTCCGTTAATGGTTTGAACACACCAAAGGGATTACCTTTTGCAGCAATCACGATATCCACCAGCGTATCTATATCACCTTCAGTAAAGCCCAACTCTTCCAAAGTGGTAGGCATAGTCTGACGAGCGAAAAACTCTTGCAATTCATCAATAGCACCCTCCACCGTTTCGGCAATCGATGATTCCCGACCATCTTTCGGTTCAAGTCCGAATACCTCATAAGCAAAACTAAGAAAACGTGAAGGATCTTCCCGCCAAACATAACGCATCCATGCAGGCATAATCACCGCCAACCCAGCACCATGTGCAACCTTAGGATTGAGAGCCGATAGCGCATGTTCGAGCGCATGGCTTTCCCAACCACCTGCTCGACCACCCTTTGCGCGACCACAGCCTGCGAGATCATTATGAGCTAAAGTTCCCGCCCACATAATGTTGGCACGCGCATCGTAATCAGATGGGTCGTCAACGAGTTTTTCTGCTGAATCAATAATGGCGCGAATCAAGCTACAGGCAATGTTGTCAGTAACAGGAACCGCAGGTGCGCCACTGAAGTAACGCTCGCAAATATGAGCAATCATGTCAGTAATACCAGCGCCTGTTTGATACGGTGGCAAGGTAAAAGTAAGTTCAGGATCCATAAGAGAAACCACTGGACGGAAAAGTTCATTACCTAAACCGTTCTTTTTATTTTCAGCATCATTGCTAATCACGCATGAATTTGAACCTTCGGAGCCAGCAGCAGGAATTGTAAGCACGCAACAAACCGGTAGACATTCTGAGGCAACAGTCTTACCACTAAAGAAATCCCAAACGTCACCTTCGTAAGGAACACCAATAGAAATTGCCTTTGCACAATCTATCGTACTTCCTCCACCAACTGCTAAAAGACAGTCTGCATTAAAGGATCGTGCAATCTCAATTCCTTCGCGTACTTGATTGACTTCAGGATTTGGTCTCACTCCCGATAGATCACTAAATTCAATATGAGATGCTGCAAGAGATTTTTTTACGCGATCTAGCGTACCTGATCGAACAACGGATCCTTTCCCATATACCAAAAGCACCCGTTTATATCCTTTTTGAGATAGTTTTTCTCCGACACTATCGGTTATGCCTCTACCAAAAACAAATTCGGTAGGAGAATAAAACGTAAAATCGTTCATGAGTCCCCCGTTCAATATAAAAAATCCCGCAAGGCATCTACACACAATACGTTACAAAACGTGCTGTTAATTAGATAAGTCTTGCTTCTTGTTACCTCCCTTGCCGTATTGTACCGCCGAAAATAAAACCCATTGGTTCAAGCTTTGCATAGCTTTATACAAGAGATGAATTACTTATCCAATGAGCTGATAGTTTTACGCCGTTCGCTGACGAATTATTTCTTGTAAACACACGTTTATCAGCCAATTTATATACTTTTTTTAGGCGCAAGAGGGGTTATGGACGTTGTTTATTACAACGAACGAAAGGAGCGCCCATGATGGATTCGGAAAGCATCCTTCTTATCGGAATGGTGGTTGGGCTTTTCGGTTCGTTAATGATGCTTGCAGGCGATTTACTCCAGCATCTATCAACCGAAAAGTTAGAAATCAATACCGCATCGCAGGCGTACTGTATCGTCATGCGCGAATTACCTGAAAGTCACGATGATTTCTTTGACACTCACTTCAGCAGTACTCTTTGCACAGTAGCAGCACTGCCCTATGCAGCAGCCTTTGCAACGCTGCCCCTTGCAGCAAGCAGTACGCCAGGCTTTATCCTTTTATTTATTGCAGCAATTCTGTTGGCTTTCACACTCATTTACAGTTCTACTCATCATCCCTACCTCCCCCATCAATCGTTTGCTTCAAAAGTAGGAATTGGTGTGCTGTTTAGTAATCCGAAAAAGAGCTTTTCTACTTTTTCGCGAGCCGTTGTTATACCAGCCTATGCAGGTGTATTACTGCTCGCAGTAAGCATTCTCTTCGGAACAACGTGCTTTCCTCAATGGATGGTCGCAATTACTCCCTTAGTTACCATAACCTTAGGATTTGTCTGGCAGTACCTTCCCTTAAAAATAGGGAAACCTTTAACTGAATATTGGAATAATCTCGTTTTTATACTTATGTTCGGGATAATGGCTGCGTGGCTTTTTTCGATGTTGATATAGAGTGGTTAGATACTTCTACTCCTTCTAACGTAAGCAACGCTTCTTTTTTATCAATGCCGCCCGCATATCCTGTTAAATTACCGTTAGACCCAACAACCCGATGGCAAGGCACTATAACAGAAAGAGGATTATGCCCTACTGCACCACCTACCGCCTGTGCAGACATACGCGAAAGTCCCCGTCTTGTTGCAATTTGTTTTGCAATATCTCCGTAGGTAATGGTTTTGCCATAAGGAATAGTTTGAAGAATTTCCCAAACTTCCCTCTGGAAATCACTACCTATCAGATGAAGAGGCACTTCCACACAAGGTTCCTCTCCAGAAAAATAATGATCAAACCAACACTTTGCCCTACTCAATATCTGAAAAGGTTTTGAGTTAGTCACTTCATAAAAAGATGGATCTATTACAAGGTTTTGTACATTGTTTTCGAAAGAGCCCAATTCCCTCTCGCATGTTTGCGCAGAATTGAAATCCCGAAAAGCGTTTGTAACATCACATGCGTTTTCTAAGCGAGATGCATAGTACTTTTGCCCTAAAAACCACGCACCCGTCAGTCCTTCGTCATCTGCCGAAAGTAGCATTTTCCCTAAAGGGGAAGCATAAGTCATCCTGCAATCCATGCTGCGCCTACACCTCAATTATTTACCTTCAAAGACTCTCGGATGCCCTGTAAAGCACTTACCGTCAGGCGCCCTGCAAGGTAATCTTTGAATGGTTTCTAGCTAATAAACTGAGAACCACGTTCGTTTTCGATCTTGGCCATTGTTTCAATATTCTGTTTTTCGCTCGAATTGAAAACTGACTCATCAAAATCATCTGCCGCTACGGTGGGGTGATACCAATCTTTAGAACCAAAGTAAGCTTGCAGATCCTCATTGTTGAACATACGTCCATGTCGAGCAAAAATCTCATTTCGTGCAATGTAGAGCTCATAATTAGTTAGCTCTCTTAATTCACTTTCAGAATACGTGCGCGAGCTACTATCGGGCAATACGTAATCATCCGTAATAGTAGTTACTTCATTGTTATCAGCATTTTCATCTTCAGGCTGGGCGGCAGCATTCGATTCAGTGAAACTTGCAAGAATGGCAATAATCTCTTGCGTGGTCTGCTCACTAATTCCCTCGGAAGGCTGGCAGGTAAAGGTAATTGTAGAGGCATACCAAAATCCTGGAACCCCACAACGGAGATCAAGATCCATAGTGCTATGCATCGCTGAAGCAGGAACTAGCGCATAACAAGTACCCTCACTCCTGCCATTAACGTTAAGAGTGCCCTTTGCCACAATGAACTGCCCAAGATCAGAATAATCACTGCCCTGAACCGCTGTTGGCACAAAGGAAGCATCCGCAACCTTTTCCATGTCTTCTAATGACACAGAGTCAGCTGAACTTGTACTTTGAGCGCGTTGTTCGTATTGTATTACTGCACCATCGCTGCTTGTAAGCTCAACCGTCTCTCCGCGAGCCGTAACTAACTCTTCGGTTAAAGACCAAGAGCTGGGATATTTAAAACTAAAGGTTGGATACGTAATCGAATTTTCTGTCGCAAATTGAGTGGAATACGTATCTGTCAATTCCACGACGATTTCTTGCTGAGAAGAAGTTTGCTCGGGCAAATCTGTCGCTTCTTGAGAGGGCTGACCTACCCCAAAGACAAAAACTGCTAAAACAATCGCAAGAGCAATAAGAGCTACTACAATTCCTGCAATAATAGCTATAGTTTTCCCTTTTACTGATTTGGTAGCCTTTGGATCTTCAGCAGAAAAAGAAACCCCTTGATGAGCTGTCTGTCGTAGAGTTTCCGCCACGGGAAGTTCTGCAGTATCGCCAGGAGTAAAAGGTGATCGGCTCGCCTGACCAGCCTGATACTGCAAGGTTGGTTGATCTGAGATTGGTATACGTGCAGTGGCCTCATCTTGAATCAATCCAGACTGAGGCACGGTAGGAGAATCAGCTACCGAAGAAATGCGACTTGTCTCTTCAACGGAGCGCTCAGCTGCCTGCTCAGCAGCAATAACTTCATCTGCAGAAATCTTATTGGTTGCCCCATCCTCGCTATTTCCTTCAGCTAAATCTCCTTCAGCTAAATCAGGTGAGGGATCATTTGAGTTTGGCAGAGCTTCATCAGAATTGCTTTCATTATTATCCTGATCGTCTGTAGTAGGAGCACCGCAATGAACGCAAAACTTCGCATTTGCCTGTAAAGGTTCTCCGCACTGGGTACAGTATCCAAAAGGAGCACGTTTATCTTCAGAAGTTTCAGACATTACATACCTCACTTGCCAGTATCACAAAGTGACTTTGCCCTTGCCTGCAAGATGGATTTTCTAAACAATCGCATCGTGTCCGATTACGCATAATTCTATACAACAGAACACATCAAGGGCACAAACCTTCTCTATTGTATACGAACCACGCAAGATACTACGCGCCATTACCTGTAAATAGCCGCAGCAAACCAAACCCTAAAATATCCTCTTTTCATAAAAAGATACTGGCTTATTTAAACGATGAAAATCCCTTCATGAGACCATCATTGAGAAGGAAAGTTTCAACTGCCTTATAACCCTGAGGCTTAGAACCTTTTCTTGTAATCAGGCAAATAGGAACAGGGAGCATATCGTTTGGGTCAATTTGTTTCATAACCAATCCCAGTCCCTCTGGAACAATAGCAGGAATTCCTATTACTAAACACATGGCTTTATCTTTAACAAGCGTAAATGCAAAAGAGAAGGGATTTTTTGGTTTATGCAAATGAATATCATACCCCCCTGATTTATACATATTAACGATTGAACCAGACCGATCCATGTCGAAATCGTTTGCATAAATCACAGGGAATGATTCTAGATCTTCGCGTGTAACATATTCTCGCTTAAGCGAAGGGTGATTTTCGGTAACAACTGCAGCAGTAGGCATTACTCCCACTCGAACCACATCATAAGCATTTGTATCGGGTTCACCAAGAGTAACCAGCATATCTGCTTCAAGACTATCGAGCGCTTTAATCCCTTGAGGAAAGGTGGCAATCTGAGTTTCCACTTTTATATCTCGAGTAACAACCTGTAACAGCTTATCGATATTCGCACAAATAGATCTGCTACGCGGAAAGTCTGGAACACAAAGCTTAATTGTTAGAACTTCACGAGGTTGCCGCTGTTCATGATATTCATCAATATAGCTCGCTGCCGAATCAAATGATTTTAAAGCATCGACTGCCTTTGGATAAAACGCTCTACCAAACTCTGTTGGAATTACGCCATTATTTTTCCGAACAAACAACAGCTCATTATTAAGATCTTGTTCCAAGTTACTAATTGCTTTAGAAATAGTCTGCACCGTAACACAGCATTCCTTTGCAGCGGCCGAAAAAGAATTATGTTCGTACGTCGAAACAAAATAGGTTAGTTGACGAATATCCATTCCAAATCCTTGAAAAACTAGCGCATAGATGGCTTTAGTGTACCCATTGCAAACAGCTAACTTTCTCGAAAGATGCGTGCTTCAGACTAAAGTTTAAGCAGAATTATCACTTGATATGCACAAACAAAGAACCACCCTTCGTGTGGCTTATCGCATATTGCTAAATCCCACCACGTTTCACTTCCCCTTCAATTGTTGAGAAAGCTTTAGCGACCTGTCAGGTTGCTGACAGGTTCATTTGAATAATTAAAGGTGAACAAAGTTAAAAAGGCGGGGAGCAAGATCATGGAACTGATTGCACATTTTATTAATAATTACAGCGATAATTTCATCGTTGCCTTAGCGTTATGGCCACTCGCCTCTGGTGTTTTGAGCGTGCCCCTAATCGCACTTCTGTACCATCGCGATGGACGAATGCACCTTAACACGGTTATAGGTGCTTATCTTTCGGTTCTTTATGCCCTTTCACTTGTTTGTTTTACCCTTTATCCTCTTCCCTCAGGTGAAAGTGGGCTAGGCATTACCTACGGTATTGCCCCACAGCTTAATCCTTTTGGTTTTTTGAACGATCTTGCAAAAGATGGTATCGGAGCCATACCTCAAATAATCGCCAACATAGCTTTCTTTGTTCCGCTTGGCTTTATAGCAGGAAGATTACTCCGTGCGCCTTTATTCCACTCCCTCTTTTTAGGACTAGTTATTTCCCTCCTTATTGAAATAGCACAATTAACGGAACTCTTCTTTCTCTACCCCTATTCCTACCGCACTTTTGATGTATGTGATCTTCTTTGGAATACTTCAGGTACTGCACTGGGATGGGCACTCTATCTTGCCTCCGAAAAAGTACTACCATCCCAAATAGTTCAGGAAAAAACGCTTACCCATAATCCAGGTTTCGTTCGACGCGTTATAGCATTTTGCCTCGATATGACCTTTGTTGTTACGCTTTCCACTGCAGCAGGGGTTGGAGTGCAAGTTACCTATGCCCTTCTTGGATTTGATAGCAACAACGGAGTAACTGCAGCAACAAACGCTTCATTAGTAGTAGGTTGTCTTGCTTTCCTTTTCACTCAGGGAGTGTTTCCCTGGTTGCATCATGGCAGCACACTAGGAGGGAAGTTTGTTCGAATGTCCTTTGAGACAGCGCCTCGATCCGGAATACTGCGAATAGTATTTTACGGATTACGGCTTGTGGTGATCGCAGGAGCGCTGCAAGTAAACTTTGTTGCCTTTCCATTGTTAGCACTCTTCTACATGATCAAGCGCTGCATGCCCTATGATTTGCTCCCTTGCGAATCAAATTATCAGAAATACAAAGAGCACTTAAAAGCCCACGGGCAAAACTCTCCTCAATCAGGCAGCCTCTTTTTATAAGAACTCCCTCACCCGTGTCATGCTAGCCGTTTACACGGATACAAAAGAGCAGCACAAGGCGCACACTAGCCCAAGCCAAGAGCAAGACCGATAGCGTGAACAATAAACGCCACTACCCAGGCAACCACGCATTGCATAATCACTACTCCAATAGCACGCTTGCCGCCTAGTTCGTTTCTTACCGCAGCAATAGCAGCAACACACGGTGTATATAAAAGAGCAAAGACCAAAAACGTAAAAGCGGTCAAAGGAGTAAACATACTTGCTAGGGCAGCACTCGATCCACCCAAAAGAACCGTGAGGGTGCTCACGACGCTTTCTTTTGCCGCAAATCCCGTAATCAAAGCCGTTGATGCCTGCCAATCTCCAAAACCAAGTGGCATAAAGATAGGAGCGATGAGACCACCCAATAACGCCAATAAGCTATCGGCAGAATCAGCAACTACATTAAAGCGGATATCGAAGGTCTGCAAAAACCAAATTACCACTGAAGCAAGGAAGATAATAGTAAACGCACGAGTAAGGAAATCTTTAGCTTTTTCCCAGACTAAACGAAGCATATTACCCATTGAGGGAAGACGATAGTTGGGTAGTTCCATTACGAAAGGAACAGGCTCACCTTTAAACATAGTATGCTTGAGAATTAAAGCTACTAAAACGCCAATTACCATACCGATCAGGTAAAGCACGATCATTACTAAGGCCCCTTGTTCGGGAAAAAATGCTGCCGTAAAAAGCGCATAAATGGGCAATTTAGCCGAACAGCTCATAAAGGGAGTAAGCATTACGGTCATGGTACGGTCCCGCTCAGACGGCAACGTACGTGTTGCCATAATGGCAGGAACCGAACATCCAAATCCAATAAGCATCGGTACAAAGCTACGCCCAGAAAGACCGAGTTTTCGAAGTAGCTTATCCATCACAAAGGCAACACGTGCCATATATCCTGAATCTTCCAATAAAGACAGGAAAAAGAACAGTACTACGATAATAGGCAGGAAGCTTAAAACGCTTCCCACTCCTGCAAACACTCCATCAATAATAAGGGAATGAACTACTGGATTTACCTCCCATAAGGTAAGTCCTTGATCAACAAGCTCAGTTAACCATCCGATACCTTGTTCCAATAAGTCAGATAAGCCTTGACCTAAGACACCAAAGGTAAGCCAAAACACTACTGCCATTATGCCTATAAATACAGGCAGCGCTGTATATTTACCGGTCAAAATGCGGTCAGCTGCTTGGCTTCGTTTATGTTCCTTACTTTCATGAGGCTTTACTACTGTTGAAGCGCATACGGTTTCGATAAAACTAAATCGCATATCAGCAAGAGCAGCCATGCGATCGCTACCCGATTCTTCTTCCATTTGAGAAACCACATGTTCAATGGCATCTTTTTCGTTTATATCCAACCCTAAAGCATCGCGGACGAGATTATCATCTTCAACAAGCTTCGTAGCGGCAAAACGAAGAGGAATACCCGCTCGTTGGGCATGGTCTTCGATCAAACGGGAAATCCCATGAATACAACGATGAAGAGCTCCTTTATCGGGTCCATCTGCCGGACAAAAATCCAAACGCCCAGGCCGTTCTTGATAGCGTGCAATATGAAGTGCATGTTCGACTAATTCAGTAATGCCTTCATTCTTAGCAGCCGAAATGGGAACAACAGGAATGCCCAGCTGACGTTCAAGACCATTAATATCGATTGATCCCCCATTTGCTGCTACTTCATCCATCATGTTGAGCGCCAGTACCATAGGAATATCCAATTCCATAAGCTGTAAAGTAAGATACAAATTACGCTCGATATTGGTAGCGTCAACAATATTGATTATTGCATTGGGTTTTTCCTGAAGAATAAACTCTCGTGTAACTACCTCCTCTCCCGTGTAAGGGGAAAGAGAATAGATACCAGGAAGATCTGTAATCAAAGTATTCTCATGTCCACGAATAACCCCGTCTTTTCTTCCTACCGTAACACCAGGAAAATTGCCAACATGTTGATTAGAGCCAGTAAGCTGGTTAAACAGTGTTGTTTTACCGCAATTCTGATTGCCCGCCAATGCAAAGGTAAGAGTCTTGTTAGCAGGCAGCGGATGACCCTCTCCTCGAGGATGAAATATGCCCGCCTCACCCGTTCCAGGATGAGGACTCGAAGAAAGCTTAGGATTAGGACGAGGAATATTGTGCGCATCGTGGACATTTTCAAGCTCGATAAACGATGCATCGTCATTACGCAAGGTAAGCTCATAACCACGAAGTCTCAGCTCAAGCGGATCGCCCATAGGCGCGCGCTTTACTAACATAACCTCCGTCCCCGGAGTGAGACCCATATCTAAAATATGCTTACGAAGCGAAACGTCGGTACACTTAACTGCCGATATCACCGCATCTTTTCCGGGTTCTAACCTGTCGAGAGTTGCTGCTGTTTGATTTGTTGATTCTTGAGTTGCCTGATTTACCATGCAAACACACCGCTCTGCACGCAAAGCCTCCTTCGTCTTTTCAAGCATTCATTGTAGCCAAGCATTGGCCTTTACGTTGGCATAACTGTCAAACCGTTTGTAAACGTTATCGACTTAGAGATAAAGGGGTAAAGAATAGGGTGTCCCTATTATTGGACAGCTATAAGTCCTTATTTTTCTAGACTACAGCTAAAGCAGCAATAAAACTCAACCAAAAAAAGATAGATGCCGCTACAAAAAGGCAGCTCTTCTACCAGAAAGGAGTACGGTATGTTTGCTCTTAAAGAATCTCCCATGAAAATGCTCTACGGCAACACAAATAATGCAGCTACCATCCCAGACAACATACCTATTCCTCAAAATCTCAATAATGCCCTTAATGCACTATCCTGCCCTGAACCAATCCTTCCCCACAAACGAACTTTCATTAGTGCTCTAAACAGTGGTCCATTTTATGAAAATGGACATTTAATTCTCGGTAATTCATTCAACAGAAGCGCCGATAAAACCACCGATGTTTGGAATGAGCGAATCTTCAAAAGGCTGCCTGGAACTTACCTAGTAGATATCCAACGTATCTGGGAAGGATATGACGGCAGATGGGTCAATGAAGCGCCTCTCTTATTGCGATTCGAAACCATTGATGTTGTTCTTGCTCCCCATCACGACAACGAGAATATAAATGTGTGGACAGGATATCTCGACACAAATGCTCCTGTTTATGAAGCAAGAAATAATTCAGCCGAAAACAAACAAGCCAATGAAAACTCATGTCTTCACTGGCTTGCCTATCGCAGGATAAAGGGGCTCGTTGGAAAGCAAGTACAAAGCATTCATATGCTCTCGATTACGAAAACCACTGAAAAGTCGCCTTGTGAAAAAATACATTCACAACGTCGTCTCTTTAATCTTTCACTCAATGACGGACGCACCTACACCTTCATTAACAAACAAGGAGCAATAACTCTTTGCGTCTAGTGTCTAGTGTCTAGCATTCGTCAATCAGCGATTGTAGATACGCTTTATAGTCATCAACTAGGTTTTGAGGACCAATAATACGTACCGCTCCATCAAGGCCCGCAATCCAACCAAAGAATTGCGGGCTCACTCGAACAGAAACCTTTGCCTTTGCATAAGCACCCTCAGGAATTAATTCAGCATGGGAACCAAAGCGATCAGTGATGATTTCAACCTTATCATCTTGAACAGCTAACAAAGCTACTGTTTGGGGCCCATCGAATCGACCAAAATATTCATACGTGTTCTTATTGAAAGAAAATTGAGCAATCGACTCGTTTCTCGTTGCATCTTCGGCGCTAATAGCCAAATGATCCATTCGGTCAATACGATATTCATTGAACCTTCCATGCGCATCGCTCCAGCACGTTACATAGTAGTAACCGCCATCATAGGAAACTCCAACAGGCGTCACAACATACCGTCTACCTCCATGTGCTGGATGACGTTTTCCATCGATGCCGTAGTGAAGGTATTGAAAAGTGATCTTTTTTCGTTTTCGAATAGCGCTATGAATAATATCAACCGCTTCGAAAACACACTCTGTTTTTGAGCGGATTCTTCCCTCAACGTGAATGCTACGGTCAAGTTTTTCCTGCTGACTTAAACTTGCCAAAGATTTGATATTTGCAAGCAAAATATTAGCTTGGCGTACCGTTAAGAACTTACTCGAAGCAACCGCATCAACCATCAGCATTAATTCCGATAGCGTAAAATCCCGATGCTCAATCGCATACTCAACTGGGTTGCGCTGATATGTTTTAATATCCAGCCCAAATTCGCGAAGTATCTCAAGATCACGGTAAATGCTTTTTCGCTCTGCAGCTATTCCTTCTTCCGCTAAGCGTTGAATGATTTCTGCCATTGACAGACCATGGTCAGCATCTGTTTCCTCTTCCAACATCCGCTGGATGCAAAGAAGCTTCAACTTCGAATTTTTGTTGGCAGCCATACCCCATCACCTTATTCTATGGGAGATTCAATTTATTCTTAAAGTATATCTATTGATTAGGGGTTTTAAAAGTGGCTGTACCATATATAGGTCAACTTTGAAGGGCTTCATTAACCGTTTAATCAAGCCCTTCAAAGAGCTGTTTTTCTATCGAATTAAACTCTGATTTCGAAGAATCTCAGAGATGACTAAATGATTCAACTGCAGTGTCGCCCAACATTTCTGCAACACCTCTGCCCTGCTCGCAATACTGCTTCAGCACTTCACGACCTGCATCCGTCAAACCGATGCGTCGATCACGTAACTTATGCATTACCTCACGCAAATCCTCTGGGAAAGGTGCAAGGAAGTTAAGGGTCTGTTGAGTTTTAGGGTGAGTAAACTCAATAAAATAAGAATGCAAAAATTGCCTATGAAGACCCAAATTGTCCGCTTTACCTGGCGTTCCGTAAGTGGGATCACCCACACACCAATGCTTAATATATTCCATATGGACACGAATCTGGTGCGTACGTCCTGAATATAATTTACACTCGATAAGGGAGAAACCATTATCCTTGTTTCCCGATTCAAAACGCTCTAGAACCTTAAAGGTTGTCACCGAGGAACGTGCCTGTGGTTTGTCTGAAACCTGCATGCGCAAGCGATTTTTGTCACTGCGGAAAATAGGTGCGTCAATCAGCCCCGTATCACTTGCGATATTGCCATGAACCAAGCATAAATATCGTCTGTTTACATTTCGAGAGCGAATTTCATCTTGAAGTTCAAAACCCACTTCGTCGTTTTTTGCAATAAGCATAAGTCCACTGGTATCACCATCCAAACGATGGACAATGCCTGGACGATCATCTCCTTGAATATGCGCGAGATTATCGCGTCCATACCGCGCGATTAAGGCATTCGAAAGCGTTCCATCGGGATGCCCTGGAGAAGGATGACAAATTAGTCCTGCCTGCTTATTTATAACTGCCAAATCTTCATCATCGTAATAAACATCCAAGGGGATATTTTGAGGCTCCAAAAATATGCGATCATTCGCTTCATACTCTTCATAAACGATAAAATCGCCCGTATGGACAAGGGTTTTTTTATTTGGAGTCTGTCCACCAACAAACACTTTTCCCGCTTCGATCTGTTTGACCGCTTTGCTACGAGATTCATACAAACCTGATTCAAACAAAAACGAATCGAGTCTCATGTTGTCATACCTATCAGTTACTGTTGTCGAAAGACTACGAGCCATAAGTGCTAGTTTCCTTTCTTGGATGAAGATTCTTCCCTAAACGTTCGTGTAATAAACGACAAGAGAAATAACACGACACCACACGTTACCCCAATATCAGCTACATTAAAGGTGGGGAAATTTATAAAGAGTGTCTGAATGAAATCAACGACATATCCTAAAGTGAAACGATCGATTGCATTGCCAATACCACCCGCAAAAACTAAGCCCAGCGAAAAAGCCTCAAGCCAAGTTATATGACGAGAAAAAAGAGCAACCGCTACGAGAAGCACCACAAGCACCACAATTGCAATTACCGCTAATGCAAAAGTTGACCCACTAAACATACTCCACGCTGCGCCGGTATTGTGCGCTAAACGAAATTGGAACAAACCCGCAAAAGGACCAGCAAAGACTTCACCTCTTTCAAATGAATTGGCAAAGGCTTTTGTTCCCATATCAAGAGCGAGCCAAACTAAAGAAACAGCAACAAATACGATGAACTTTCCTACAGACACACGCGAAAGGATCCCACCCTTTCCCTCCTCTTGCGAAGGTGTACGATAGGATCCTTTGTTTTGTTTGGTATCAAATTGCATAACGAGCTATGAATTATTCTCTTTTTTGCAAGCTCTTATTCAGCCTCTGAAAAGCCTATTGCATCGAGGGCATCACCACAACGTTTGCAAACATGTGGATGATTTGAATTACCGCCTAGTTCACGGAAATTCCAACAACGAGGACATTTTTCACCTGTTGCTGGCTCAACAGAAGCAGCAAGTTCTTGACCTTCAACAAAAGAAATGCTTGACACGATAAACAACTCTTCAAAGACAGTGTTTTCATAGCAAGAAAGCTTATCAAGTAAAGCTTTCGGAGCAGCTACCGTAACGGTTGCCTCCTGGCTCTTGTTAATTGTCTTTTCACCACGCGCATCCTCTAGTGCCTTAGTAACCACATCACGCACCGCGATAACTTCACCAAAATCATTCAAGATATTCGTGAGTTCATCTTCAGAAGGAAGTGCTGGAGTAAAGTCTTCAACTTTTGGCCAACCAGCAAGCTGAACACTGATTTCACGATCCTCATTGGCACGAACCGTGCTTGGATAGTGAGCCCAAACTTCCTCGCAAGTAAAGGAAAGAATTGGCGAAAGAACACGAACCAAAACTTCCAGAATATTCATGAGGACAGTTTGTACAGCACGGCGTCGAACCGAATCAGGAGCCTCTGAATAGAGACGATCCTTGGTTACGTCCATATAGACTGAGGAAAGATCATTCACAAAGTCATAAGCGCAACGATAGACGTCTTTAAAGCGATACTCACTATAAGCTGTTTCAATGTCTTTTAAAATTGAAACAGTTTTTGCCATCATATACGCATCGATTGGCTCGAGCTCATCCCAAGAAACCGCATTTGTTGCAGGATTGAAATCATCCAAATTGCCCAACAGGAAGCGGAAGGTATTACGGAAGCGGCGATAAGCATCCGAAACCTGCTTCAAAATATTCTCAGAAATACTTACATCCTGCGAGAAATCAACACTTGCGGTCCATAGACGCAAAACATCCGCACCGTACTTATTGCAAACCTCTGCAGGATCGATACCATTGCCGAGTGATTTAGCCATTTTGCGGCCCTGCTCGTCAACGGTAAAACCACAATGCATAACGGTCTTATAAGGAGGAACCCCGTAGGCACCAACACTGGTAAGCAAGGAAGATTGGAACCAACCACGATGCTGGTCTGAACCCTCTAAATACAGATCTGCAGGGAAACGCAAACCTTCATCGCTGCGATGCTTGCAAACACTGGTGTGAGATACACCTGACTCCCACCAAACATCTAAGATGTCCTTTTCGGGAAGAAGATCAGTGCAACCGCACTTTTCACAAGCAGTACCATGTGGCAAATATTCCTTTGGCTCCTTGGTAAACCAAGCGTCTGCTCCTTCAGTACGGAAAAGCTCGATTACCGCATCAAACGTTTCTTCCGTAGCTACCGTAGAACCACACTTTGCACACTTGAACACCGGAATGGGAACGCCCCATGAACGCTGGCGAGAGATACACCAGTCGGGACGATCCTCTACCATTGAGCCAATACGACGGGAAGACCAAGCGGGAACCCATTTTACTTTGTTCTCGATAGCATCAAGCGCATTCTTGCGGAGATCATTCTTTTCCATGGAAACAAACCACTGGTCAGTCGCACGGAAAATGACGGGCTGATGGCAACGCCAGCAGTGTGGATAACTATGCGTAATATCCACATGAGCTACCAAAACACCCTGCTCATCTAACCACTTAATAATTTCTGGATTAGCCTCGTCTACATCCAAACCTGCAAAACGACCAGCCTCATCAGTCAATACGCCATTATCATCTACTGGCATAAGGATAGGAAGATCAAATTCAAGACCAACCGCATAGTCCTCTTGACCATGACCAGGAGCAGTATGAACAGCGCCCGTGCCGGAATCAAGGGTTACATGATCGCCGTAGATAATCATGCCTTTAAGATCCTGGCGAATAGGACACGTATATGAAACACCCGCAAGCTCACGACCCTTTACGGTAATGACCTGGCCATCAGCATCCTTTACTGGCTCATAAGACTGCCAACCAGCAGTCTGAGAAACATCTTCAAGCAGGTCATACGCCATGATGGTATAGGTGCCACCAGCGTTTACCATTACATAGTCCGCATTAGGAGCTAAGCAAACAGCCGTATTTGCAGGAAGAGTCCAAGGTGTGGTAGTCCAAATCAGTACATACGCTGGATTTGTTACACCCGCAGCCTCAAAAACAGGAGGTACCGCATCCAATTTGAAGTTTACAAAAATGGAAGGCGAAACTTCATCGGCATACTCAATTTCAGCTTCAGCCAACGCTGTATGGCAACGCTTGCACCAATGAATAGGCTTACGACCACGATAGATCGAACCGTTCAGATACATGGTTTTAAAGATTTCAACATTGCCAGCTTCATAGTCAGGAATGAAGGTTAGATAAGGATGTTCCCAATCTGCATTAACACCTAAACGCTTAAAGCCTTCACGCTGGATATCGATATGCTCCTCAGCCCATTTACGGCAAAGCTTACGCAAATCTGGCTGGCTTGTTTCAGCCATCTTCTTAGGGCCTAACGTTTTTTCCACCATATGCTCAATCGGCTGACCATGGCAGTCCCAACCGGGAATATAGGGCGTAAAGTAACCGCGCTGCGCGTGACTCTTGTTTACAAAGTCTTTCAAAATCTTATTGAAAGCATGACCAACATGAATAGGGCCATTTGCATACGGAGGACCATCATGCAATACAAAAGGAGCGTTGTCCTTATTCTTTTCAAGCACCTTATGATAAATATCAATATCGTTCCAGAATTGAAGGCGCTTTGGTTCGTTTTCGGGCAGATTTGCACGCATCGCAAAGTCGGTGCGCGGCAAGTTCATAGTTTGCTTGTAGCTATTGGCCACGGTGCGACCTTTCTTCCTCTGTTGGTCTTATCGTTAAATTTGTTGCTGTTCTCATTTCAAAAGCTTAGTTTGCGCTCCCTTTACGTTAGCGCTTCCTTTGGGTCCTAAAACTCAACTTCATGCTATGACAGCAGAAATAATTCTAAAGCCTTAAAACGAGTAACGGTGTAACTCAAAAATTATACTCAAACTTGCCTATAAAGAAACGAAGAATGCATATTCTACGGACAAAGGAAGGTGGCATTCATCAAATGAACTCATTAAAGCATCGAAAAGCATGACGAGATTTCATCGTAACAGCAGAAATAGACATTTTCGCCCTGTCGCAAGCCAGTACAATTACCTTTGAACTACTTTAGTTTTTCAATTAAAGCGCTTTAAGGATCTCAGGTTATGGATACAAAAGATACCGCAAGCAGATCAGACGATACGTCGCAAAAATCTGTTCAACTGCCCAAAACACAACCAACAAAAGGAGCAACGCAAAGCGCCGCAGAATTTTATCATCGCGTAAATATTGAAGAATGCCTCTACACTGATAATTTTGAAGTAACAGATGCTTGCATTTCATGCGGCCATTGCGAAGATATTTGTCCCGCCTACGCCATTAAACTAGACGAAGAAGGCAAGCCTACCTGGATAAAGCACGAGTGCTTTATGTGCTTTGGATGCATGCGTTTGTGCCCCTGCCAAGCAATTCGATACGGTGGAGCTTAAATAGACATTTACCTTTAATTTGTAGACCCTATGTCGATAAAAACTTAATCTTGCGTGAACCGGTTCAAGAGTGGAAAATTCGCACTGCTCAATTGAATACAATAATCTAGAGAAACGCAAGAAGAGGGTATCGCGCATATGAGTAAAGAAGCGCCTATAAAGAAGAAAAACAGCATCGATATGCTCAACGGCCCTATACCTTCTCGCGTTATCCTTTTTGCAATTCCGCTTGCGCTTACCAGTATTTTCCAACAGCTATTCAACACGGCAGACTCAGTCGTAGCAGGACGCTTTATTGACAACGCCGCCCTTGCTGCCGTTGGTGGTGTTGCCCCGATTATCGCCTTATTTGTTTCACTCTTTGTGGGCCTTTCCATTGGAGCAAATGTAGTAGTAGCAGTTCATATCGGACACCAGGATTACAGTCGTATACGTGGCGCTATTCAAACTACCGCGATTGTTTCTCTTGTAAGTGGTATTGCTTTAACTCTTGTTGGCATCGTAGCAACCGATCCGATTTTAGGTTTAGTAAATATGCCTCTTGATGCCTGGGATCAGGCACGAATCTATCTACATATTTACTTTGCGGGCATTATTTTTATTCTTATCTATAACTTTGGCTCGGCAATTCTACGCGCCAAGGGCGACACGCGTCGTCCTCTTATTGCACTTGCAATCGGGGCTCTTCTCAATATTTTCTTCGATGTTTGCGCAACGGTTGTCTTAGGTATGGGAGTTGCAGGTATTGCGCTAGGAACCGTTGTAGCAAATGCAGTTTCAGCAGGTCTAATCGTGTTTTTTCTTCTTACTGAAGAAGACACCTATCGTCTTACCTTTAAAGGCATACGCATTGTTCCTGATGATCTAAAACAACTTTTATATATTGGCATTCCTTCCGGGATGCAAGGTATGGTGTTTTCATTAGCCAACGTAGTCGTACAGAGTGCCATCAATAGCTTCGGAACCGATGCTACCGCAGGGTCTTCCGCTGCACTCAATTACGAAACGTACGCCTACTTTGTCGTCAATGCTTTTGCTCAAGCTGCGGTGACTTTTACCGGACAGAACTATGCTGCAGGAAAACTTGATCGTTGCGATAAGATATTTCGCTTCTGCATGATTGCAGCTATAGGTTTCTCTTTTATCGTGGGAGGCACCTTTGTTCTCTTTAACGAAGTGTTCTTGAGCTTCTTCACCACTGAAGCAGCTACCCTTGTCTTTGCTGTCTCTCGTATGTGGCACATTTGCCTACTGGAATTTATGACCTCTTCCTATGAGGTAAGTGCAGCTGCTATGCGCGGAATGAATTGGTCAATTCTTCCAACTATCATTACCGTTGTTGGATCTTGCGTGTTGCGTATTGTATTTATTTTTACTTTGTTCCCTTTGGTGTACAGTTACGACAATCTGCTTTTGATCTATCCAGTTTCATGGATCGTAACTGGTGTTTCGATGCTAATTCTTTATGTCATAGCTCGCAAACGCGCCTATGCTAAAGCATTACGCATTTACTCCCCTTCAAAAGCTCAACAGTCTGCATAAAATTTACCGCCAAAAGATGATGCAAAAATTGAACTGATTAAACCAGAGGTTTCACTTCACGATAAAATAGAAGTGTTTTAAGTTGCATGGTAACGCTCCTTAATCACTGAATCTATTTCGAGAAAGGATCCTCATGAGCGATTGCTTGTTCTGTAAGATAATTTCTGGCGAAATTCCCTCTGCAAAAGTTTACGAAGATGATCTTTGTTATGCCTTCGATGACATTGAGCCAGAAGCGCCTATTCATACCCTCATTGTTCCTAAGCAGCATTTTGACAACCTACAAGATAACGTTCCTGCAGAAGTTTTAGGTCATTTGCTCTCTGTTGTCCCAAAAATCGCAGAGATCAAAGGAGTAAATGAGTCTGGTTTTCGCTGCGTAATTAACACAGGTCCTGATTCAGCAGCAACCGTAGGCCATCTTCATATTCATGTTATGGGCGGCATTAAGATGGGCCGCGCAACTTTCGAGGAATCTCAGCGCCTGGAAGAAAATAAATAATCTTTGCCAAAATTTAAACAACCGTATACCTTTTGAGCAGTGCTTAAAGGTATACGGTTTCTCTTATTGATGAGCTCTTAATACAAGCTCGAACTAATTGTTAACCAACCGCTCCATCCGCTTAGCGGATAGTTTATTCGGATGCTTCGCATCCTTAAAGAGCGGCAACGATTGCGTCAACCGAAACTTTTGCATCTCCTAGAAGCATGTCGGTATTGTCGTTATAAAACAGGGGATTTTCTACGCCCGAATAGCCTGCATTACCCATTGTTCTTTTAGAGACTACAACTTTACCTGCTTCCCATACCTTTAAAACAGGCATACCTGCAATAGGACTATTCGGATCAGTTAAGGCAGAAGGATTTACCGTATCATTTGCGCCAATCACTAACGCTATATCTACTTCATCAAAATCATCATTGATTTCATCCATTTCCAATACCGCATCATAAGGAACTTTAGCCTCTGCCAATAAAACATTCATATGCCCTGGCATACGACCAGCTACGGGATGAATTGCAAATTTTACATCGACCCCATAATTCATTAATTTATGAGTCATTTCGGCTACGGGGAATTGCGCTTGCGCAACTGCCATACCGTATCCAGGACATATCACAACCGATTTAGCAGCTTTTAATTCTTCTGCAAGTTCTTCTGGAGTGATCGTAGTATAGCTACCCATTGCTTTTGTGGTAGCAGCACCTCCTGTAGAGGAGCCATCAGAACCAAAGCCCCCTAAAATAACTGAAATAAAATTACGATTCATTCCCTTGCACATGATATAGCTCAAATAAGCACCAGAAGAACCAACTAAAGCACCAGTGATAATCAAAAGATCATTTCCTAAGGTAAAGCCAGCCATTGCAGCAGCCCAACCTGAATAGCTGTTTAACATTGAAACAACTACCGGCATATCTCCGCCACCAATAGCCATAACCAAATGAAAACCTAGTACTAAAGAAACAACCGTAATGATACCGAGCGGAATGAGGCCAGCTTCTAATCCCTTTGTGTTCACCAGCCAGGCAATGCAGGCAATAATAACTACCAACATCAAGAGATTTATCGCGTTTCTTCCTGGTAAAGTAAGCGGCTTGCCTGAAATTTTTCCCGCCAGCTTCAGATAGGCAATTATTGAGCCCGTAAGCGTAACGGCACCAATAAATACTGCTATACCAACTTCTCCCATATGGAAAGCATTTTCTGCTGCTGCCGTCGGATCGCTTATTACTGCTCCGGGGGTAGTAATAAATGAATTGAATCCCACCAGCACCGCTGCGGCACCCACAAAAGAATGGAGCATCGCAACAAGCTGTGGCATTTCCGTCATTTGGACACTTCGCGCTTTCCAGGTGCCAATTGCTGCCCCAATAAGAAGGGCAATTACCAACAGCACAACCGCCATTAGTGGATTAGTAGTGTTGGATACGACCGTAACTAAAATTACCGCCACCAACGCCAAAGTCATTCCAGCAATGCCAAGTTTATTTCCCCGAAGCGCTGTTTTTTGCTTAGAGAGATTTGCTAAAGCCAAAATAAACAATAAACCTGCCAAAAGGTAAGCCAAAGTTTCAAAACTAGTAAAAAGAGAAAGAATTTGTTCAGAGACGAGTGTCTGCATTACTTATCCTCAGAGCTCCTCTCAAACATCTTGAGCATACGCTGCGTAACCATAAAACCACCGAAAATATTAATTGCCGCGATTGCCATAGCAACAAAAGAAAGAATCTGCACGACTAAGTTGCCTGATCCTATCAATAGAATTGCGCCCACGATGATGATGCCTGAAATGGCGTTGGTTTCCGACATTAAGGGAGTATGCAGGGTATGAGTAACATTGGTAATAACATAAAAGCCCACTACAACGGCAAGCATAAACACAATGTAGTGACCTGCAACACTCGCAGGAGACACCATAATTAAAGCAACAGCCAAAACCCCTGCTAAAACCTTCCACCAATGCTTTGCAAAGGGTGATTTCTCTTGTGAAGGGTTAGTTTTTTCTGCTTCTTGTTTATCTTCCTCGTGAGTAGAAACGGATACTTTCACTTCTGGAGGTGGCCACATGCTTTCACCATGCAAAGTAACCGTAACGCCACGAACCACTACATCTTCTTCGTCAAGAGAAAGAACCCCATCCTTTTGCGGAGTAACGAGCTTCAAGAAATTGACTATGTTTTGCCCAAAAAGCTGAGATGCTTGTCCGGGCAAACGTGCTGGTAAGTTAGTCCAGCCAATAATAGTGACCCCATTGTCAGTGACCACTACTTCATCTGGCTTAGATAAAGCACAGTTCCCGCCAAGCTCGCTTGCGCCCATATCGACAATTACCGAACCAGGTTTCATTGCTGCCACTGTCTCTTTTGTCACCAAAAGCGGTGCAGGGCGACCAGGAACTCTTGCCGTAGTTATAACAATGTCGCTTTGCATACACTGCTTGGTGTACACCTCAAGGGTTAGCTTCTGCTGCTCCTCATCCAAAGCCTTTGCATAGCCATCTGAGCTTTCCTGTTTTACGGGAATCTCTACGAACTTACCGCCAAGCGACTTAACCTGATCGGCGACTTCAGGACGCACGTCAGTCGCAGAAACTTCAGCGCCCATAGCTCCTGCTTGACCAATAGCCGCAAGACCCGCAACACCAACTCCAATAACATATACTTTTGCCGGAGGTACTTTCCCCGCAGCAGTAACCTGACCAGTAAAGGTTCGTCCGAAAGCACTTGCCGCCTCTACTACCGCTCGATATCCGGCTACATTCATCATGGAGCTACGAACATCAAGTGATTGAGCACGACTAATTCGAGGAACCTCATCCATCGCAAGAGCTGTTAAGCTTTTTTCTTCACAGGCGCGCACAAAATCAGTATTCGCTCTAGGATTCATGCGAGAAATTAAGGTAGCGCCTTCTTTAATGAGCTTCATATATTCAGGCGTTGGAATATCCAAACAAACCACTATATCGGCACCCCAGGCTTCAACCTCATCAACGATGCGAGCCCCCGCCTGTTCATATTGTTCGTCAAAATACCGAGCCTTAACTCCTGCGCCCTTTTCAACGCAGACCTCATACCCAAGCTTGATGAGCTTCTTAACCGTATCGGGCGAACCAGCAACAAGCGTTTGGTTTTCTGTTAATTCTTTTGGTATACCTATCAGCATTATTCATCTCCCTCATTACGAATAAAAGAGAGGTACCCCTTCTGTAACTGATTTATTGTTTGTCTATATTACAAAAGTGTGCGGCGAGAAACCCAGGAAAACCTATGCCTCTCTAACCGCACACTCTTTCAATTTATAAATGAGATTTATAAAAACAATAAGCGCTGGTATCTTATTGAGAAATGTCCCCATGCTTTTCGTAGCGCATCACTTCACGAATCGCGTTTTCCTCATCCACGAAGACTACGTGTGGTCGATGCGTTTCTGCTTCTTCTGGCGTCATTTGGCAGTAGCACATAATAATGCACGTATCTCCTGGCTGTACCAAACGAGCAGCAGCACCATTAAGGCAAATCATTCCACTGCCTCGTTCCCCAGCAATGGTGTAAGTTTCCAAACGAGCGCCATTATTGACATCCACCACTTGCACCGTTTCATATTCCAAAATATTTGCGGCATCTAACAAATCCTTATCAATTGTGATGCTGCCCACATAATCGAGTTCTGCTTGGCGAATAGTGGCGCGATGGATTTTACCTTTCAGCATATTCAGAATCATGGATACGAAATTCCTCCTTTTAGTAGTTTTAGGTATACGTAGATTCCAAGTATTTACTTAGCCATAAAGAAAAAATTATCTATAAGGCGCGTTTTACCAATACGTACCGCAAGTGCGCACAACACTTCGCCTTCAATGCGCTCAACTGGCTTTACCGTATCTGTACTTACGATCTCTATATACTCGGGATCAGCTAAAGGCTCTTCTGAAAGTACCTCCGCAATACATGCGCGCACCACTCGAGTATTACGCTCTCCTGCCTCGCAAAGATGCTTGCCTGCACTTAAAGCTCGATAGAGCACCGTAGCCGCTTTTCGCTCTTCAGGATTGAGATAGGTATTACGAGAGCTTTTTGCAAGACCATCTTTTTCGCGAACGATTGGACAACCAATTACCTCAACATTGATATTTAAATCTCGAACCATGCGACGAATAACCAGTAATTGCTGAGCATCTTTTTGTCCGAAATACGTTCGATCGGGCTGAACGATATTGAAAAGCTTATTCACCACCAAACACACTCCATCAAAATGGATGGGTCTGCTTTTGCCACAAAGTTCCTCAGAGATATCAGCCATATGAATGGTGGTACTTCTGTCGGGATAATACATTTCATCTACCGCAGGATGAAATATCAACGACGCCCCTGCTTGATCACAAGCGGTTTTATCATGCGCAATATCGCGCGGATAGCTTTCTAAATCTTCACCAACACCAAATTGAGTTGGATTAACGAAAACACTTACCACAACACGATCATTATCTTGAGCCGCTTGACGAATAAGACTTTGGTGTCCTTCGTGCAGATATCCCATCGTAGGAACAAGACCAACGGTTAACCCCTCATTGCGCCACTGAGCAACCTGATCTCGTACTTCTGTAATTGTTTCTACCAGTTCAACCACAAGTTTCTCTTTCTATCGATTGTTCTTACATGAATTAAGCAATAAACCGAACAAAATCATTTGTTAGAGTTTTTCGATTACCGAATCATCAATTTTGAAAGTGTGCTCCTCAGCGGGAAATGAAACATCTTTAACTGATGCCGTATATGCTTTAAAGCCTTCCGTCATTGCCGCTCCCACATCGGCAAATTTTCGAGCGAATTTTGGAACGAGATCGCTATACATTCCCAACATATCTTGATAAACCAAGATTTGACCCGAGCACTCAGCGCCAGATCCAATGCCAATAGTGGGAATCTTTACCGCCTTCGTAACAAGAGCAGCCAGTTTTGCAGGAATACATTCAAGAACAAGCGAGAAGGCACCTGCTGCCTCTAAGGCTTGCGCATCTTCTATGATCTGACGAGCTGCCTGTTCGCTTTTACCCTGAACCTTAAAACCACCAAAAGCGTTGATAGATTGGGGTGTCAATCCAATGTGACCCATTACCGGAATTGACGCGCGTGTAATTGCTTCAACTTCTGCACAGAACTTAGCTCCGCCTTCGAGCTTGATAGCCTGCGCTCCCCCTTCAGTAATCAGCCGACCAGCATTTTCAACCGCCTGCTGCACTGAAACTTGATAGGACATATAAGGCATATCTGCAACAACTAAGGCGTTTTTCGCACCACGAACAACTGGCTTGGTGTGATGGAGCATATCTTCCATGGTGACCGAAAGGGTATTTTCGTAGCCAAGCATGGTCATCCCAAGTGAATCACCAACCAAAATGCCATCAATGCCTGCCTCGTCCATCAATTTTGCAGTGGAATAATCGTAGGCGGTAAGCATAGCGATTGGCTTATTTTCGTCACGCATTTTCTGAAATGTTGAAATAGTTACTGCCATTTAAAATTCTCCTTCAATTAGAACTGTTTCTTTCCAAGGAATTGCCGTATTTGATCAGTATTTTTACTTCTGGTGAGCTACGTTATGGCGAGCTACATTACGGTGAGCGACGTCATGGTGAGCTACGCAATGATTTACCCATAGTCCATTTACCTGCTTAATCTCTGTGTATCGCTTAATCTCGCTATCGATATTTACTGAATCTCGAATTAAAAGAGGCGTTCACCCAGCACTGCACCCCATGCATCGTAGGTGCGAGAAGGATATTTACGCTTTGCGATATCGATCAAAGACCACGTAAGCGCACGATATAAAGCAGCTCGTTTGTCATCGAGTGAATGGAGGTGATCAGAGACTGTAGATAAATCGTCACGTTCAACAGGACCTGTCAGAGAAGCCGCTGCTCCAAGATTAAAAAAGTTTTCGATATTGCCATAAACAAGAGGCTTTAAGGCATCTCGCGCATCATCTTCAGTAAACCCGCATTGTTTAAGTAATTCGGTTGCGTTCTCCAAAGGAGACAATACAAGATTGCTCGCAAAAACCGCAGCAGCATGATAGCGAGTTTTATCTGCTGCCTTAATAAGGTGAACAGAATTGCCTAAAGCTTCGAAGAGAGGAATCATGATGCTCAATGCCTTTTCGTCACCTTCGACAGAAAAATGAGCACGAGCAACTTGCAGATGAGCGATTTCCTTATCGCCAAACGCCAATAATGGATGAACCGAACATACCGAAATGCCTATTTCGTGCGCTCCTTCAAAAATGTCCGAAGCGCAACAACCACTACAATGAGCAATAATTTTTGAAGTTAAAACAGATTCATTGTTGTGATGAGCTTCTCTAAGCTCTTTCCAAACTGAAGAAATGACTCCATCAGGAGTAGTAA